>ERZ1035070.52-NODE-52-length-37630-cov-11.616181_pt1 | contig 37630 bp, 16 predicted proteins | sample MGYA00520603_ERZ1035070 | MGnify/ENA primary metagenome ERZ1035070 (study PRJEB33766, sample SAMN09781695) | gut metagenome | biome: gut microbiome | host: Homo sapiens | place: Madagascar | study: EMG produced TPA metagenomics assembly of the PRJNA485056 data set... | reverse complement strand
ACAGATCCTATCACATACTTACTAAAACTAAATTAACCACTAAAAAAACTAATATTTTTTCCGAAGCAACTATCCTTAACGGATAGTTAATACTAACAATCTATTAATCTTGGAGCAACTAGAATCACTTCTCGTTAACTTCTAATGCAAAGGTAGAACTTTTATTTGACTTCACCAAATATTTCTCCTACTTTTTTAGGAATGATGGCTCAAACAGCCTACTTTTTTGCATTATTTAAAACTTATAACCCACAGTCATCATCAACTGGTGGCGATTGTTCTTCACCTGAGTAGACTGAGCCACATTGCTTAAATCAGGATTCTTCTCATTGACATAGCGCATAAATGGATAGAAGTCGCCCTTCTGAGCAGAGTACTGATAAGCTACATCAATGGTGAGATTCTGATAATTGAAACCCACACCACAGGTAAAGCGATTAGTTGCCTTCCAGTTGGTATAGTCGGTAGAGGTAGAAGCGTAAACGCCATTGCTACCGATGGTCGCGTCGCGATAAGCTCCATCCTTGAACATAGGAGATACATAGTTATATCCCAAACGAATAGAGAGCATATCCACAGGCTTCCACTCAGCGCCAAGCTTCAGGGTGCTCACGCCCTTGAGGTTGGCACGTGTATCAGCATTCATAGCTTCATCGCTGCTACTAGACTCATAATAGCTATCTGTCCAATAGTCATAGTAGCCACTATTCTTCACGCGATTGTCCATGTGACTGAACCAAGCATACTCGTATGTGGCACCGAGAGCCAGGAAGTTGCCAATGGTATGACCCAAGCTGGCGCCCACCTTCCAAGGTGTATTCAGACGGAAATCATAATCGATGCTCTGTCCCTTCCGACCGATAGTATAGCAAGGAGCTTGTGTTCCATCAGCCTCGGTATAAGTGGCAGGGGCATTGTTGCCAGAGATACGAATATCATTGTCGCCATGGAGCGTGAGGTCATAGAAGATAGGGCTATTGAAGTAAGCACCGATACGGAAAGGAGAATCCTTCACTGGACGGAAGATAACACCCGCCTTCACGTCGAATCCCGTACCCGTAATCTTGAGTTGCTCGTATGAGTCGACCGCATTTCCATCCACGAGGTCCTCTGCATAGTAAGAATTGCTATTGTAATGAACATCGTGCAAGCCCACGGTCAAACCGAGCCAAACCTGATTATTGATCGAACCACTGACATTGAAATCATAAGTTCCGATATATCCATGCTGATACTGTCCGTAGAGATACTGATTCGCCTCAGCATAAGCCAAGGCACCATCTGTAGTTACGGTGAGCAAGCCTGGCTGATACTTATTCTGGTTGTCATTATATCCACCATAGTTGGCATCCACACCACTCCATCCGTCCTTTCCTTCAGCATGCTTGGCAGCAGTTAGTTTGTTCTGCGAAGCCTTGCTGAGCGAATTGGCAGCCGTGAGAATCTGACCGAAGTCGGCACTCTTATGATAATTGAACGCAAGGTTCATCCAACTATTTCCCTTCATCTTAGGGCTCCATACGAAGCCTGCCTGATCAAAGGTAGGATGACTCTTCTTGCCATTGATATCTATCGTAGTAAGACCATAGCTGACACAGTTCTGAGCATCACCCTGGGCGATGACACCTGCCGAGATGCTCACCTGGCTCTTACGGAAAAGACCGATACCGGCAGGGTTGCTGCTGATGGTAGAAATATCAGCACCCAGAGCCTCCATGGCTCCACCCATACCTACATAGCGGGCTGTACCCGTGAGCTGGGGAACAGCCAACTTAGTATCTTGATATGTTTCTTGCGCAGTGGCGCTCATGCTAGCCATGAGCACACTGGCAAAGAGGATATGTTTTAAATTGTTCATACAATCTTAATTAAAAAAGTTACACATTATCTGCGACCACCGAAACTGCCGCCACCTGAGCGACCACCACCGCCTCCGAAGCTACCGCCACCAGAGCGAGCGCCGCCAAAGCTACCGCCATTGCTAAAGCCTGAGTTGCTGCGGGTGCCCCAAGAGGAGTTATTGCTGTTATTGAAGTTGCCATTGTCACGACGCTGACCAAAACTCATGTTAGAGTTGCTGCGACGAGAATAGGTGTTGGAGTTATTGCCAGCCACCCCGTTGTAGCGATGGTTAGAACCATCTATCTGTCCAGGGTTATTGTATCGCTTATTGCCAGCAAATCCACCATAGCTCACATGGCCAATCATCGGACCGCCCCAGTACCAAGGGTTATAATATCCACCCCAATACCAAGGATCGTACCAGCCACCATACCAGCCTGCATAGCCATAATACCAAGGATTATACCATGGGTCGAACCAAGGATCGTACCAGCCTGCATAGTATCCATAGCGCCAAGGATTACGCCAGCCCCACATACGGCTGCGCCAATAATAAGGACCATAGCCATAATAATCGTAGAACCATGGATCATAGTAACCATCCCAGCGGCTCATATCACGCGTGCGAGCGAAGTCCTCGTCCTGGTCGGCATACTTCTGTGCGAAGTAAGCATCATCATAGATGCTATCAGGGGCTAAGCCCTTGCCCACATGAAACTGGATGATGTCATTGCCCAGCGAGTCGGTGCCAACCTTCTCATAATGGCTAAACAGACGACCACCACGATTATACTCATCCACATTTCTATTGCTACCACTCCAATACAGAGCGTAGATACTATCCCTGCGTGCTCGCTGCAGCTCATAAGCCTTTTGCATCGCCGCGCGTTTCTCTGCCTGCTCCTTGGCCTCTTTCTTCGGATTAAAGTAGAGGTCATCGTCCTGAGCCATTGATGACAATGGCATAGCAGCTGCTATAAGGACTGCCAGAAGATACATCTTTTTCATATATTCTTTCTCTTTTTTTTATTTACTTATCCAGACGGAGCTAAAGCTCCATTTTTTTGATTATTTCCTATGTATATAATAATCTAGATGCAAAATTATTGCATTTCTAACTGCAAAATTACAGAAAAACCCTAAATAATGGTAGGATTTCCCCTATTTTTTATAATTTTGCAGAAAATTTTAAGTGTAATCAAACTTTTTTAAATGAAATATTTAGTAGCAACATTCAATATTGAGGCAGAAGCCGACTTGCTAGAGGCTTCTCGCGACCTGCTTGCCGATGGTGCGGCACAAGCAGGATTTGAAACTTTCGAAGAAACAGAACAGGGCATGGACGCATACGTGCAGAAGGAGCTCTTCGACCGTGAGGCACTCGATGCCTACATAGCCGACTTCCCCATCTCCGACGCCCACATCACCTACTCCATCCAGGATGCGGAAGACAAGGACTGGAACCAAGAATGGGAAGAGCAAGGATTTGAGCCCATCTACGTAGCCGATCAAGTGGTGATTTACGATGCCAAGCATCCTGAGCTCTATCCCGACACCTCCAACCGTCCCGACATCATCGAGATAGGCATAGAGGCAAAGCTAGCCTTCGGAACGGGCAATCACGAGACCACTCGCATGATTATCTCCCAGCTCCTTCAGATGCCTATCAAGACTAAGCGAGTGCTGGATTGTGGCACGGGAACAGGCATTCTGGGGCTTACTGCCTCCAAGCTAGGTGCCAAGGAAGTAGTGGGATATGACATCGATGAATGGAGCGTGGAGAATGCCAAGCACAATGCCTTGCTCAATGGTGTAGACAATATGGAAGTGCTCTTTGGAAATAGCAGCGTGCTCAATCACATCAGCGGTGTATTCGACGTGGTGATGGCCAACATCAACCGCAACATCCTGCTCGATGATATGCGTCTCTTCCGCAGTGTGATGAATACCGACGCCACGCTCATCCTCAGCGGATTCTACGAGGAAGATGTTCCTGTACTCTTGGAGAAAGCCAACGAACTGGGACTGCACGAGACGGCACGCCACACCGACAATAATTGGACGTGCTTGGTTTTAAAAGTTAGGAGTTAGGAGTTAGGAGTTAGGAGTTGCCTTACGGAATAATAACGTACGCTCCCAACTCCTAACTCCTAACTCCTAACTCCCAACTATCATTCATCCTCTTCAAATTTCTTCTCATTGTTATTGCTGCCAATGCAGAGTTGCTTCAGGTCGTAATAACTGCCGTTATAGATATTAAAATCCACATAACCCTTGATGCCTGGCAACTTGCCCGCATCCGTATGCTGCCAGAATTTCCACTTGCCCTTATACTGCACCTTGTCCACATAGTAGTGGGCTATCCAGTAAGGATAATCATCAAATACGGGGGCACTGAGATACTGCTCCTTAAACTTATAATAAGTATAGATGATAGGTTTCACATGATACCTATCCTCCACGATATGCAACCACGTGAGCACATCGCGCTGAAAATCCTCCACATCCCTATCGGCAGGCTTATGCTCTATATCCAGAACGGGCGGAAGGTCGCCATCCGTAAGATGCACTTGCTCCAAGAAATAGTAAGCTTGGTCACGAGCCGATGACTTGTTGCTCCAGAAGTGATACACGCCTCGGATGAATCCATAGTCGCGTGCCTGATTGAAGTTCTCACGGAAATTCTCATCCAGTCGGCTTGATCCCTCAGTACTCTTGATGATGACAAAGCGCACGGGGCAGCCCTTGATCATGGCGTTCTTGAGTTGCTCCCAGTCTATCTTCTCCTGATAGTGAGAGATGTCGATGCCATGAATCTCATATCCCTCAGGATATTCGGCATCGCCATAGAGAGCACGCCAGCGGAAGCCCGTAGGACCTACGAAGAAATGATAAAACAAAAATACATATACCGTAACCACAGCAATGCCACCTATCCACCAAGCCCAACGGGGATAACGCCCCCAAAGCCCAGACGAACGCTTAGCCCTCCGATTGCGGGAGCCACGCCTCGCCGAGGTGCGCCTAGAGGTAGAAGCCCTCTTGGTCGAGCCACGCTTATTATAGGTCGCTTGCTTGTTTGCCATATATTTTATCTTGTTATCATATATATAAAAAGAGAGAGGCAGTCAGCACCTTACGGTGCCTCAAACCCACCTCTCTCATATCGTTGCCTAGGAGGAATCCTAGACAACGTTAACATTAAAACTGATTGCTTAATTACTTAGCCTGCTCCAACTGGAGAGTCTTAGTGGTCTGGTCGCAAACCTCAGAAGGACCCCAGTACTGGATAGGACCTGGATAAACATAAGCTGTCTCCTTAGCCCACTGCTCACGCTTAGAAGCGAAGTACTTGAATGGAGCACCGTCGAGCTCTACGAGAGCCTTGCGGATAACTGGCTTGTTAGCACCGTTACGACGCTCGATGTTCATCATCATAGTGATAGGCACACCACCAGCGATCCACTCAGCTGCAGGAGCTGTAGTGTTCTTGATGATTGACATATAACCAGTCTTGCCATTAGCGATGAGGCGAGATGCGTTGTAACCGAGTGAGTAGCAGTAGTCTGCATCGTAGTTAGATGGAGCTGCGCAACGTCCCTCGTAACCGAAGAAGTGGTGCTGTGCAGAGAACTTGCCCACGAACTTGCCTTCCTTCTTCCACTCAGCGAGCTTAGTAGCTACCATGCGAGAGAGCAACTTCTCAGTCTCGATGAGAGATACTTGTACGTTTCCGTGTGGGTCACGGTCGAGGCAGAGCTGACGAGCTACGTCTGCTGGCAAAGACTCCAATACAGCGAGGTTCTCCTTAGCGATGGCACCCTTAACGAATGCAATCTGCTCCTCAGCTGAAGCAAACTCACGGCTCTCGCCTGTAGCTGGGTCAGTAAGAACCTCATTGAGCTCAGCGATAAGCTTCTTGATAGCTGGGATGAACTCGATCAAGCCCTCTGGGATGAGGACAGTACCGAAGTTGTGACCCTCAGCTGCACGGTTAGCTACGGCTGTAGCGATGTATGTTACTACGTCATCGAGTGACATTTCCTTAGCCTCTACCTCCTCAGAGATCAAGCAGATGTTAGGCTGAGTCTGGAGAGCGCACTCAAGAGCGATGTGAGATGCTGAACGACCCATCAACTTGATGAAGTGCCAGTACTTACGTGCAGAGTTACAGTCGCGCTCGATGTTACCGATGAGCTCAGAGTATGTCTTACAAGCTGTATCGAAACCGAAAGAAGTCTCGATCTGCTCGTTCTTCAAGTCACCGTCGATAGTCTTAGGGCAACCGATTACCTGTACGCCATACTTCTTGGCAGCGTAGTACTCAGCGAGCACACAAGCGTTGGTGTTAGAGTCATCACCACCGATGATAACGAGTGCCTTGATGCCGAGCTCACGGAGAATCTCGATACCCTTCTCAAACTGATCTTCCTTCTCAAGCTTGGTACGGCCAGAACCAATGATATCAAAACCACCAGTGTTACGATACTCGTCCATGATCTCAGAAGTGATCTCCATGTAGTTGTGATCTACAAGACCGCCAGGACCGAGGATGAAACCATAAAGCTTGTTAGCTGGGTTAAGAGACTTAACACCGTCGAAGAGACCAGAGATGACGTTGTGACCGCCAGGAGCCTGACCACCAGAAAGGATAACACCAACATTGAAAGCAGGAAGCTCCTTAGCCTCGCCAGCCTCGAATGTGATGACAGGCATACCGTATGTGTTAGGGAAGAGAGCCTTGATTTCTTCCTGATTACCTACTGACTGTGTTGCTGCACCCTCAACGGCCTTTACTGGACCCTGAAGTGCCTTTGGCAACTTTGGCTGATAAGCAGCTCTTGCAATCTGCAATGCACTTTTTTCCATAATTACTTTTTATATTTTTATTAGTTGAAACTTCAAAAACACTGCAAATTTAGTGTTTTTCTCTGAAATACGGAAAGAAAAATGCTAAAAATGCGTTAATTAGAAGATTTTTTCTGAAAATATAATGGATTTACAGAGAAAATGATTATCTTTGAACATTAATTCGAATCAATTATTAACTAAAAGATAAAAAATATGGCTAACAAAAGAGATTTAAAGCGCACTATCAACTACATCACAAGCGAGCTCTTCGCTGAGACTGTAGCAGCATCTTTGTATAATGTCACTCCTACCCAGGAGGACGTGGATGGCATTCTCTCATCCATCGTGATGATCAATAACGACTTCATCAGTCGAGTATCTCATCCAGAGCCAGGCGTGAAGGCGAGCACTTACTACAAGGATCTCATCGTGGACTTCAATAAGCAGGTGAGCGAAGTAGTGGACCAGATTTCTAATTTGGGATAAAGACAAGAGCTGGAGTATTTACTTCCTTATAATATAGACTAGTAACATTTACACCTTATTATATATATATAGTAATGATACGAAACTTTTGTCAGTGGATGCTGTACAAGCACTTGGGGTGGAAGAAGGAGGTTACCTTTGACCTCCCCAAGAAGTATATCATCTGCCTAGCTCCGCATACCAGCAACTGGGACCTCTTCTTGGGGCAGCTCTTTGAGCATGCCGAGGGCATGAAGTGCAACTTCCTCATGAAGAAGGAATGGTTTTTCTGGCCGTTGGGGCCTATCTTCCGCAAGATGGGCGGCATACCTGTATGGCGCAGCAAGCACACCAGCATGACCGACAACCTGGCTGCCGAGGCGCAGAAGCGCGATACCTTCGGGCTCTGCATTACGCCCGAGGGCACACGCTCGCTCAACCCCGACTGGAAGAAGGGCTTTTATTTTATAGCCCTCAAGGCTGGCATCCCTATCCATCTCTATGCCCTGGACTATGAGAAGAAACTCATCCAGTGTACCAAGGTCATCGAGCCTTCGGGCGATGTGGAGAAGGATATGCGAGAAATCAAGCTTTACTTCAAGGACTTCAAGGGAAAAAAGCCGGAGAAGTTTACGGTAGGAAATATCGAATAAGTAACTCAGAAAGAAAATAAGTAACTCAAATAGAGTATAAGTAACTAGAGAAAGAATAGTGAAACATAACAAGAGTATAAGGTTTTATCTGATAAGCAGTTTGTTGCTATCGGCTCAAGCTTCAGTACAAGCATCGATTCCTGCTTCCATTCAAGCCAAGAATCAGGTTTCGGCTCCAGCTTACGACGAGGGCAATAGCCACGCATGGGAAGGCATCGAATATGATGGCGACCCGTGGGTGTTTAATGCTTCACGCCCCTACTTCATCACTGCGGGTCTGCAAAACCGACATCTCTCACTATGGGCATCGCATGGCAGATACTATGCCAACGACCAGCACCGCTGGAAATGGCAGCGCCCCAACCTATTCTGCACCACCGAAGATCTCTTTACGCAGACCATCGTGGTGCCTTACCTCATACCGATGCTCCAGAATGCGGGAGCCATCGTCTTCACTCCCCGTGAGCGCGACTGGCAAACGCACGAGGTGATCATAGACAATGACGATGCCATCAAGTCTGTCTTCTACCGAGAGATAGAGAATGGCAAGAAATGGAAGAGTTGCGACTCGGTGGGCTTTGCCGCCAACCGTGCCCTCTACAGCGATGGCGAAAACCCATTCCGCATGGGCACTGTGAGACAGGCGAAGGCCACGAAGCGCAAGAAATATAGCGAGGTGAGCTATCAGCCTAAGTTCCCTGAGGAGGGAAAGTATGCCGTATACGTCAGTTACCAATCGCTGCCCAAGAGCGTGAGCGATGCCAAATACATCGTTTACCACAAGGGCGAGGCCACCGAGTTTACGGTAAATCAGAAGATGGGCGGAGGCACCTGGGTATACCTGGGCACCTTCGACTTTGACCGTGGCTGCAATGAGTTCAACCGAGTGGTGTGTACCAACCATGCCTCCAGCAAGGGCATCGTTACTACCGATGCCGTGCGCTTTGGTGGTGGAATGGGCAACATAGAGCGAGGCGGATATCCTAGCGGACTGCCCCGCTGCCTGGAAGGAGCAAGATATTACGCCCAGTGGGCAGGTGCACCCTATCAAGTATATGGTGGCAGACAAGGCAAGAACGACTATGCCGACGACATCAACACCCGTTCGCTGATGACCAATTGGCTGGGCGGAGGCAGCGTCTTCATGCCAGCCCTGGACGGCAAGCACGTACCCATCGAGCTATCCCTAGCCCTGCACAGCGACGCAGGCTACAACAAGGATGGCAAGACCACATGGGGAGCCCTCTCCATCTGCACCACCGACTTCAACGACGGCATGCTCAATAGCGGCATCTCCCGCATGGCATCCAAGGATTTCGCCCGTGCCTTGCGCGATAACCTGGTGCAAGACATGACCGCCCTATATGGCGACTTTGGCAAGCGATACCTATGGGACCGCAACTACTCAGAGACCCGTCTGCCCGAGGTGCCATCAGCCATCATCGAGATGCTCTCCCATCAGAGTTTTCCCGATATGCGCATCGCCCAAGACCCAATGGGCAAATTCCAGATAGCCCGCTCCATCTACAAGACCATCTTGCGCTATGTGAGCAGCAATCATGGGGCACGCTACGTAGTGCAGCCGCTACCGCCACAAGACTTCAGCGTGGAGATAGAGGGCGGAATGGCTCACCTCAAGTGGATGCCACAACAAGACAAGTTGGAGCCATTAGCCAGAGCCACCTCTTACATCGTTTACAAGGCGGAAGGAAGAGGCGGATTTGACAATGGCACCATCGTGAAGACTCATGAGTACCAGCTCCAGATGGAGCCAGGCAAACTGTATAGCTTCAAGGTAGCAGCACTGAACCAGGGTGGCGAAAGTTTCGCCTCGGAGACGCTCTGCGCCCTCTACGACCCAGCCGCCACCAAGAGCATTCTGATAGTCAACAACTTCCATCGACTTGCCTCCCCACAGGTGGTAGACAACGACTCTATACAGGGCTTCGACTTCGACCAAGACCCAGGCGTAAGCTATGGTCTCACAGCCGGATGGAGTGGCAAGCAGCGAGTATTCGACCGCTCGAAGATGGGCAATGAGACGAGCCGAGGCTTGGGATATTGCGGCAATGAGATGGTGGGCAAGTTTGTGGCTGGCAATGACTTCGGCAATGTGGTGAACCATGCCCGCAGCATAGCCTCGGGCTACAAATACAACATAGCCAGCTGCTCCAGCCAGGCCATCAACGAAGGCAAGGTAAGGATGGAAAACTATCAAGCCGTAGACCTGATCAATGGATTGGAGCGCCACGATGGCTACACCCACGAGTACTACAAGTCGTTTACCCCCACCCTGCAAAATCGCATCAAGGGCTATATGGCAGGTGGCGGAAGACTGCTGGTGAGCGGTTCTTACACGGGCTGCGACATGCAGACCGAGCAAGAGCAAGCCTTTCTGGGCAACACGCTCAAGGTGAACTATGAGCCAACGGGCACTCGCTTCATCATCGAAGAGATGAACCCAGAGGATTCCACCGTCACCCAGCGAGACAGCATCGTGACCACAGCGGCTAGCGTATCGGGCTTGGGACTGCTCTTCAGCTACTACAACGAGCTCAACGACAAGCACTACGCTGCCACTCATCCCGAGATACTGCAACCATCTATGAATGGTGCGTTTACGGCGATGCGTTACACCACAGGTACAAGTGCTGCAGTAGCCTATAAGGACAACAGCCAGCGCAGCTTTGTGATGGGATTCCCGCTGGAATGCATCGTGGACGAGAAGACTCGCAATAGCATCATGCTAGGCATCCTGAAATTTCTCACGGAATAAATTATAAACTAAATATTAAGACTATGTATAAGATTCAAGCAAACCCGTCTGGCACACGCTCCATCGAAGTGAGCGACCAGCATCTCGAGACTATCGACAAGTATCAGTTGCTCCGCAACCTCGTAGACAGCAATGGCATCATCGACGAGGAAGTGCTCGACAAATTGAAGTTCAATGTTCGCTCCCTCCTGGAAAGTTCAGACATCAAGGACAAGGACTTGCTCGACCTCTGCCTCGACGTGATCTACAATCAGAACATGAAGGCCTTGGGGCTCCACAACCTCGTATTGCTCTACGTAGACTGGAAGGAAAAGCGTGGCGCAGAGGCAGCAGCAGATGCAGAGCCAGACGCAGTTAATGACTAAATAAGTTTTTTAATGGATTATAAGTTAACAGACTTTCTCCCCACGACCAAGAAGGAGTGCGAACTGAGAGGCTGGGACCAGCTAGACATCATCCTCTTCTCGGGCGATGCCTACATAGACCATCCCGCCTTTGGTCCTGCCGTGATAGGCAGAACCCTGGAGGCGCATGGCTACAAGATAGCCATCGTGCCGCAACCCGACTGGCATGGCGACTTCCGCGACTTCAAGAAGTTGGGGCGTCCTCGCCTCTTCTTCGGCATCTCGCCAGGCGCCATGGACTCGATGGTGAATCGCTACACCGCCAACCGACGCATGCGTAGCGAGGATGCCTTCAGCCCCGATTCCCGCCACGACATGCGCCCCGACTACCCTTCCATCGTGTACACCCAAATATTGAAGAAACTATATCCCGACGTACCCGTGGCACTCGGTGGCATCGAGGCATCGCTCCGACGCATCAGCCACTATGACTACTGGCAGGACAAACTGAAGAAGTGTATCCTCTGCGATTCGGGAGCCGACATCATACTCTATGGTATGGGCGAGAAATCCATCATCGCCCTAGCCGAGGCACTGGAGAGCGGCAGGAAGATTCAGGAGATACGCGACATCCCGCAGACCGTATTCCTCTGCAAGGAGGACGAGATACCGGGCGGCATCCGAGAGGACGACATCCTACTGCATAGCCACGAGGAATGCCTGCACAATAAGAAAGGGCAGGCTGAGAACGTGCGCCACTTGGAGGAGGAATGCAACAAGGTGCATGCCCAGCGCATGATACAACCAGTGGACAACAAGATGGCTGTGGTGAACCCACCCTTCCCCGTGATGACCACCGAGGAACTGGATGCCTCCTTCGACCTGCCATACACCCGACTGCCTCACCCTAAGTACAAGGGCAAGACCATTCCGGCTTACGAGATGATCAAGTTCTCCGTAAACCTGCACAGAGGTTGCTTTGGCGGTTGCTCCTTCTGCACCATCTCTGCCCACCAGGGCAAGTTTGTGGTGTGCCGCAGCAAGGAGAGCATTTTGAAAGAGGTGAAGAAGATTATCCAAATGCCTGACTTTAAGGGCTATCTGAGCGACTTGGGCGGTCCATCAGCCAACATGTATGGCATGCATGGCAACAACCCGAAGGCTTGTGAGAGATGCAAGCGCCCATCGTGTGTGCATCCACAGATCTGCCCGAACCTCAATACCGACCATAGCAAACTCTTGGACATCTACCATGCCGTGGATGCTCTGCCGGGTATCAAGAAGAGCTTTATAGGAAGTGGTGTGCGCTATGACCTGCTCCTGCACAAGAGCAAGGACGAGAAGATCAATGAGGCTGCACGCCAATACACCCGAGAGCTGATAACCAAGCATGTGAGCGGCCGACTGAAGGTGGCTCCTGAGCACACCAGCCCCGAGGTACTGAAGTTTATGCGCAAGCCATCATTCGACCTCTTCTACGAGTTCAAGCGCATCTTTGATAAGATCAACAAGGAGGAGGGATTGAACCAGCAGATCATCCCATACTTCATCAGTTCCCATCCGGGCTGTCATGAAGAGGATATGGCAGAGCTTGCCGTCATCACCAAGGGCTTGGACTTCCATCTGGAGCAGGTGCAGGACTTCACCCCTACTCCGATGACCATCAGCACCGAGACCTGGTATACGGGCTATGACCCATACACCCTGGAGCCCGTGTTTAGCGCCAAGACCCCGAAGGAGAAACTAGCCCAGCGCATGTTCTTCTTCTGGTATAAGCCCGAAGAGCGCCGCGCCATCGAGAGCGAGTTGAGAAGAATAGGCAGAGCCGACCTCATCGACAAACTCTATGACCGCAAGGCTCCTGGCGGCGGATTCCATAAGGGAAAAGTTCGCTTCGACGACAAGGCCATAGGCTCTACCTACAACAATCCGGGCGTGGGAAGAGGAGCCAAGGGCAAGCGAGGAGCTGGCAGAAATGCTGAGCGCTTCGCCCCAAAGGGTTACGGCAATGTGGGCTGCTACGATGAGGAGAAATACCTCAACAATGGTCGTCCGCTGCATAACGGAAAGCCAGGCAGAGGCAAGGCAACAAATGGCAAAGGCTATCCTGCAAATAACAGGGCTAACAATGGCAGAGCCAATAATGCCAATGCCAATATCCGAGATGCTGTAGCTGCTGCCAGGGCAGAGCTGAGAGCTGCCAAGGAGCAAGGCTCAGGATTCTTTAAGGATAAGAAGAAAAAGAGCTTCAATCCTAACTTCGATGACAACAATCGCAGTCGTCGAGGCGGAAGAAGATAAAAATAAAACGTCCCCGTTTCATTAAAACGAGGACGTTTTTTATTTTTAGTACTGTCTGAGCGCACCGAGCAATTCGGCATTCTCAGTCTTATTTCCAATAGTGATTCTGAGGCAGTTGCCACAGAGCTGCACCTTGTTGCGATTTCTCACGATGATGCCCTGCGCCACGAGATACTTGTAGATGGCATTGGCATCCGTCATCTTAGCCAGGAAGAAGTTGGCATCCGTAGGATACACCTTCTCGCAGATAGGCAGGTCCATGAATGCCGCCATCACCTTACTTCGCTCCTGCAGGATGTTCTTCACCCACTCGTCCACCTTCAGCGGATTCTTCAGCACCTCAAGGGCATGCTGCTGGGTGAGCAGGTTGATGTTGTAAGGATACTTCACCTTATTGAATATATCAATAATCTGCTTGCTGGCAAAAGCCATACCCATGCGAAGGGCAGCGCAGCCCCATGCCTTGCTCATCGTATTGAGCACGACGAGGTTAGGAAAACGGCTCAGCACACTGCGGAAGGTGCGCTCGGCAGAGAAGTCGCTATATGCCTCGTCCACGATGACGATGCCCTGGAACTGCTGCAGTACCTCCAAGATGGCCTCACGGTTGATGTGATTGCCCGTAGGGTTGTTAGGGCTGCATATCCAGATCACCTTGGTCTTATCATCGCAAGCCTCCAAGAGCTTCTGCGAGGTAATCTGATACTGCTCATCGAGCAATACGGAGCGATACTCCACGTCATTGATGTCGGCACACACCTCATACATACCGTAGGTAGGCGCAATAGCCACCACATTGTCCACGCCTGGACGGCAGAACACACGATACACCAGGTCGATGGCCTCGTCAGAGCCATTGCCCAGGAAGATATTCTCCTGGGGCACGCCCTTCACCTTGCTCACCTGCACCTTCACCTCCACTTGCAGAGGGTCTGGGTAGCGGTTGTAAGGGTCATTATATGGATTCTCGTTGGCATCGAGGAATACGCGGGCATTTCTGCCAGCAAACTCCGTGCGAGCGCAACTGTAAGGTGCCAAGTTCCAGATGTTCTCTCGGCACAGTTCTTTCAAGTCTTTCATAATTTTTTATTTGTTTACCTCTTTCACTCTCAGTCTCATGGCGTTGGCGTGCGCCTCCAGCTGCTCGTTCTCAGCCATGGTAACCACCGCATCTCCTATGTTACGAATGCCATCCTGTGTGAGATGCTGGAAGGTTATCTTTCTGTTGTAGCTGTCCAGGTTTACGCCGTTGTAAGCCAAGGCATAGCCGTGGGTAGGCAGGGTGTGGTTGGTGCCGCTGGCATAGTCGCCCGCACTCTCACAGGCATAGTTGCCCAGGAACACGCTGCCCGCATTCACCACCTTCTCTGCCAACTCCTCATAGTTTTGGGTGGCAATGATGAGATGTTCAGGGGCATAGGTATTGCTCAGGTCGATGGCAGCATCATAGTCCTCAACGAGGATAAACTTAGAGTTGTCCAATGAGGTCTGTGCCATCTCCTTACGTGGCAATCGCTCAAGTTGTGCTTCAACCTCCTTCTTCACCTCGTCCAGCACCTTCTCTGAGGTGGTGATGAAGAATACCTGCGAGTCGAATCCGTGCTCAGCCTGCGACAGCAAGTCGGCAGCCACAAACACTGGGTTGGCACTTTCGTCGGCGATGACGCACACCTCCGATGGGCCGGCAGGCATATCGATGGCAGCGTCATGGAGCGACACATGCTGCTTGGCAGCCATCACATACTGATTGCCCGGACCAAAGATCTTGTACACCTTAGGCACGCTCTCCGTACCGTAAGCCATGGCGCCAATGGCCTGCACGCCGCCCGCCTTGAATATCTTGCTCACGCCCGCTATCTTGGCAGCCATGAGGATGGCAGGGTTCACCTTGCCCTCACGGTTAGGAGGGGTGCAGAGCACAATCTCCTTGCAACCAGCTATCTTGGCAGGAGTGGCTAGCATCAGCACGGTAGAGAACAATGGCGCGGTGCCTCCAGGGATATAGAGACCCACTTTTTCTATCGCCACGCTCTTCTGCCAGCAGGTCACTCCAGGGCAGGTCTCCACCTTCTCGCCCTCAAACTTCTGGCTCTGATGGAATGCGGCAATGTTATGATGGGCGAGGTGCAAAGCGTCTTTGAGTTCTGGGGACACCAGTCTTTCAGCCTCTTCGATTTCAGCCTCCGTTACAGCCAAAGTATCGAGATGGGCATGATCAAACTTCTCCTCGTAGCGCTTCACGGCTTCGTCGCCATGGTTCTTCACATCGTCGAGTACACCTTCCACGGTCGCATTGAGCTGCGACACATCGAGGTGTGGGCGTTTCACAATCTCGCTCCATTCTTCCTTTGCAGGATACTTAATTACCTTCATTCCTTAATTATTAATTCTTAATTATTAATTCCTAATTATTACAATATCATCTTCTCGATAGGAGTTACCAGGATGCCCTGAGCACCCAGCTCCTTCAGCTTGCCGATGATTTCCCAGAATCTCTTCTCGTCGAGCACGGTGTGGATAGAGCACCACTGCTCGTCGGCCAATGGGATGACCGTAGGGCTCTTGATGCCTGGCAATACCTGGGTGATGGCCTCCACCTTGTCCTTAGGTGCGTTCATCATCACATACTTCTTGTCCTGGGCAGAGCGCACAGCCTCGAAGCGGAAAAGCATCTCATTGAGGATGTTGTGCTTCTCATCGTCCATGTTCCAGTTGCCAATGAGCAGAGCCTCGCTCTTCATCACTACCTCTACCTCGGCAAGATTGTTGCTTACCAACGTTGAGCCAGAGCTTACGATATCGAAGATGCCATCAGCCAAGCCGATGCCAGGGCTAATCTCTACCGAACCGGTGATGACGTGGATATCGGCGTTGATGCCATTCTTCTTCATAAAGTTGCGCAGAATGTTAGGATAAGAGGTGGCAATCTTCTTGCCATCAAACCACTTCAAGCCTGGATAATCTATCTTCTTAGGGATGGCAAGGCTCAAGCGGCACTTGCTGAAGCCCAATCGGTCGATTACCTGCGCGTTCTCACCACGCTCCACAAACTCGTTCTCGCCCACGATACCGATGTCGGCTACGCCCGAAGCCACGCTCTGAGGGATATCATCATCGCGCAGATAGAGCACTTCGAGAGGGAAATTACTAGCCTGCACCAAGAGGGTGCGCTTAGAGGCACTCACCTTGATGTCAGCCTCCGCTAAAAGATTCATGGTGTCATCGAAAAGACGACCCTTTGATTGTACTGCAATTCGTAACATATTTCTACTTTTTGTTTGAAATTTCTTGCAAAAGTACATAAAAATGTTAGATTATACAAATATTTTAGCACTTATATGCAAATTATTTTGTACTTTTGCACCCAGAATGAAGAATAAAGTATATTTATACGCATTATATGCAATGTTTTTGCTCATAAGCTGCGCAGACAAGAAACCGCAGCAAGAGCTCACCCCCTGGGGCACTCCTGTGGGGGAAGTGGAGGGTATGGACGGAGGCGAGGATGGCCAGACGGAGGATGCAAAGAGCCAGCAGAAGTCCAAGCACGGGCTCTCGCTCGACGACATCCAGGAGAATGGCGAGCTCATCATGCTCACCGTGAACGGTCCTACCACCTATTATGATTATCACAACCACGGCATGGGACAGCAATACCTGCTCTGCGAGAAGTTTGCCCAGCAGATAGGCGTATCGCTGCGCGTGGAGGAATGCAAGGACACCACCGAGATGATACAGAAACTGCAACGAGGCGATGGCGACGTGATAGCCGTGCCCCTACCCCGCAAGCAGACGCGGGGCAACCTGCTCTTCTGTGGCGTCACCCCCGACAGCACCCGCACGCAGTGGGCTGTGGTGGGCGGCAACAAGAGCCTTGCCGACACGCTGAACCGATGGTTTAAGCCCGAGATGCTGGCGCAGGTAAAGCGTGAGGAGACGTGGCTCTTGTCATCTGCCAGCATCACCCGCCATGTATATTCGCCTTTCCTCAACAGGAGCAAGGGTGTCATCTCTCGCTTCGACCACCTCTTCCAGCGCTATAGCGGCACGGCTCGTATGGACTGGCGTCTGATGGCTGCGCAGTGCTACCAGGAGAGCTGTTTCGACCCTAACGCCAAGTCGTGGGCAGGAGCCTGCGGACTGATGCAGATCATGCCATCCACCGCCGCCCATCTGGGACTGCCGATGAGTGCCATCCACGATGCCGAAGCTAATATAGCCGCCTCAGCCCGATACATGGCAGAGCTGCAGGGCCACTTCCAGGACGTGGGCGACCCGAGCCAGCGAGTGCTCTTCGCCCTAGCCTCCTACAATGGCGGCTACTTCCACATCCGCGATGCCATGGCACTGACCAGGAAGCACGGCGGCAACCCCTACAATTGGGGCAGCGTGAGGGAATACGTATTGCGCCTCTCCCAGCCTGCCTACTACCACGACCCAGCCGTGAAGTATGGCTACATGCGAGGCACCGAGACTGCCGACTATGTGGACCGCATTCGTGCCCGCTGGAGCGAGTACAGTGGCGGTGCCAGCTTCCATGAGAGCTATCGTGGAGGCGCACGGGGCAGCGGCGCATTTGGCGGCGGAAGCTTCCATGGCGCCCCCGTGAAGTCAAAGAGGCACTATCAGAACAAGTACCATATATAAATAAGGTGAAGTAGGAAATGCTGGGAGGGCAGGTTTGTTACCTGCCCTCCCAGCGACAATCTGCCATCTTTCGTGAGCCCCCTTTTGAGATAAGCCTCTCTGCGTCTCCTCGATGGTCATACCTATCGGCATACGGATATCGATGTGGAACTTCTTTCTCGCCGAGTATTCCAGATGCAGGAGCATGCCCTTCCAAGGATTGGGGCTCATCTGAACTCCTAACTCCTCACTCCTAACTCATCCTGGCAGTTCAGCTGCCTTGCCATTTCGATGGCGATGTCCACCAGCTCCTTGTCATCGATGTCGATGGTAGTCTGGAAGAGGAAGCTCGTAGGGTCAGCATCCTTCTGCGAACGATGGTTCTTGAGGAATCTACTGTGGTGACCGCAACGGAAGGGCATCAGCCCCTTCAGCTTGTCATTGCCCCACGTATCTGCTCCACCATCGTGTGGAGCCAAGGCTGAGCTATCAGCTTGTCATATTCAGCCAGGGGCAGGCAGCTAACGCTGCCCTTATTGCCCCCTCGCTGAGGATTCATTGCTATAAAGTGGTTCATGCTTAATTATAAATTATGAGTCCACTTGAAAAAGTGGATTCTTTAATGTTTATAGATTGAGGACCCGCAATACGCAAAGTCCCCGCAACCAGACGACTGTGCATCTGATTAGGGAACAAAGGTACTAAGAGTTTTTGAAACTTACCTGCCACGGGGTAGCCCTGTCCATGTGCCACGGGTAGCCCCGGGGTAGGTAGGCAAGAATTACGCAAGATACCCAATTTATCAGAGGTGAGAGAAGCCAACACACCTTTTTCAGAGATCGAAAAGTTACAATAAATTTTATTCCCCATTTCAGTTATTTCAGTTATTTCAGTTTTTTCTCTCCGCCTATATGGTAACTACAAATTGTAAGTAATAGAAATATCTTATATATTTATATAAATATATAAGATATTTCTATTACTTACAATTTGTAGTTACCATATAGGCGGAGAGAAAAAACTGAAATAACTGAAATAACTGAAATGGGGAATAAAATTTATTGTAACTTTTCGATCTCTGAAAAAGGTGTGTTGGCTTCTCTCACCTCTGATAAATTGGGTATCTTGCGTAATTCTTGCCTACCTACCCCGGGGCTACCCGTGGCACATGGACAGGGCTACCCCGTGGCAGGTAAGTTTCAAAAACTCTTAGTACCTTTGTTCCCTAATCAGATGCACAGTCGTCTGGTTGCGGGGACTTTGCGTATTGCGGGTCCTCAATCTATAAACATTAAAGAATCCACTTTTTCAAGTGGACTCATAATTTATAATTAAGCATGAACCACTTTATAGCAATGAATCCTCAGCGAGGGGGCAATAAGGGCAGCGTTAGCTGCCTGCCCCTGGCTGAATATGACAAGCTGATAGCTCAGCCTTGGCTCCACACGATGGTGGAGCAGATACGTGGGGCAATGACAAGCTGAAGGGGCTGATGCCCTTCCGTTGCGGTCACCACAGTAGATTCCTCAAGAACCATCGTTCGCAGAAGGATGCTGACCCTACGAGCTTCCTCTTCCAGACTACCATCGACATCGATGACAAGGAGCTGGTGGACATCGCCATCGAAATGGCAAGGCAGCTGAACTGCCAGGATGAGTTAGGAGTGAGGAGTTAGGAGTTCAGATGAGCCCCAATCCTTGGAAGGGCATGCTCCTGCATCTGGAATACTCGGCGAGAAAGAAGTTCCACATCGATATCCGTATGCCGATAGGTATGACCATCGAGGAGACGCAGAGAGGCTTATCTCAAAAGGGGGCTCACGAAAGATGGCAGATTGTCGCTGGGAGGGCAGGTAACAAACCTGCCCTCCCAGCATTTCCTACTTCACCTTATTTATATATGGTACTTGTTCTGATAGTGCCTCTTTGACTTCACGGGGGCGCCATGGAAGCTTCCGCCGCCAAATGCGCCGCTGCCCCGTGCGCCTCCACGATAGCTCTCATGGAAGCTGGCACCGCCACTGTACTCGCTCCAGCGGGCACGAATGCGGTCCACATAGTCGGCAGTCTCGGTGCCTCGCATGTAGCCATACTTCACGGCTGGGTCGTGGTAGTAGGCAGGCTGGGAGAGGCGCAATACGTATTCCCTCACGCTGCCCCAATTGTAGGGGTTGCCGCCGTGCTTCCTGGTCAGTGCCATGGCATCGCGGATGTGGAAGTAGCCGCCATTGTAGGAGGCTAGGGCGAAGAGCACTCGCTGGCTCGGGTCGCCCACGTCCTGGAAGTGGCCCTGCAGCTCTGCCATGTATCGGGCTGAGGCGGCTATATTAGCTTCGGCATCGTGGATGGCACTCATCGGCAGTCCCAGATGGGCGGCGGTGGATGGCATGATCTGCATCAGTCCGCAGGCTCCTGCCCACGACTTGGCGTTAGGGTCGAAACAGCTCTCCTGGTAGCACTGCGCAGCCATCAGACGCCAGTCCATACGAGCCGTGCCGCTATAGCGCTGGAAGAGGTGGTCGAAGCGAGAGATGACACCCTTGCTCCTGTTGAGGAAAGGCGAATATACATGGCGGGTGATGCTGGCAGATGACAAGAGCCACGTCTCCTCACGCTTTACCTGCGCCAGCATCTCGGGCTTAAACCATCGGTTCAGCGTGTCGGCAAGGCTCTTGTTGCCGCCCACCACAGCCCACTGCGTGCGGGTGCTGTCGGGGGTGACGCCACAGAAGAGCAGGTTGCCCCGCGTCTGCTTGCGGGGTAGGGGCACGGCTATCACGTCGCCATCGCCTCGTTGCAGTTTCTGTATCATCTCGGTGGTGTCCTTGCATTCCTCCACGCGCAGCGATACGCCTATCTGCTGGGCAAACTTCTCGCAGAGCAGGTATTGCTGTCCCATGCCGTGGTTGTGATAATCATAATAGGTGGTAGGACCGTTCACGGTGAGCATGATGAGCTCGCCATTCTCCTGGATGTCGTCGAGCGAGAGCCCGTGCTTGGACTTCTGCTGGCTCTTTGCATCCTCCGTCTGGCCATCCTCGCCTCCGTCCATACCCTCCACTTCCCCCACAGGAGTGCCCCAGGGGGTGAGCTCTTGCTGCGGTTTCTTGTCTGCGCAGCTTATGAGCAAAAACATTGCATATAATGCGTATAAATATACTTTATTCTTCATTCTGGGTGCAAAAGTACAAAATAATTTGCATATAAGTGCTAAAATATTTGTATAATCTAACATTTTTATGTACTTTTGCAAGAAATTTCAAACAAAAAGTAGAAATATGTTACGAATTGCAGTACAATCAAAGGGTCGTCTTTTCGATGACACCATGAATCTTTTAGCGGAGGCTGACATCAAGGTGAGTGCCTCTAAGCGCACCCTCTTGGTGCAGGCTAGTAATTTCCCTCTCGAAGTGCTCTATCTGCGCGATGATGATATCCCTCAGAGCGTGGCTTCGGGCGTAGCCGACATCGGTATCGTGGGCGAGAACGAGTTTGTGGAGCGTGGTGAGAACGCGCAGGTAATCGACCGATTGGGCTTCAGCAAGTGCCGCTTGAGCCTTGCCATCCCTAAGAAGATAGATTATCCAGGCTTGAAGTGGTTTGATGGCAAGAAGATTGCCACCTCTTATCCTAACATTCTGCGCAACTTTATGAAGAAGAATGGCATCAACGCCGATATCCACGTCATCACCGGTTCGGTAGAGATTAGCCCTGGCATCGGCTTGGCTGATGGCATCTTCGATATCGTAAGCTCTGGCTCAACGTTGGTAAGCAACAATCTTGCCGAGGTAGAGGTAGTGATGAAGAGCGAGGCTCTGCTCATTGGCAACTGGAACATGGACGATGAGAAGCACAACATCCTCAATGAGATGCTTTTCCGCTTCGAGGCTGTGCGCTCTGCCCAGGACAAGAAGTATGTGATGATGAACGCACCTAAGGACAAGGTGGAGGCCATCACCCAGGTATTGCCAGGCATCAAGAGCCCTACGGTCATCCCATTGGCCGACGAGCAGTGGTGCTCTATCCACACCGTGCTCGACGAGAAGAGATTCTGGGAAATCATCGGCAAGCTGAAGGAGCTGGGTGCTCAGGGCATCCTGGTAACTCCTATCGAGAAGATGATATTGTAATAATTAGGAATTAATAATTAAGAATTAATAATTAAGGAATGAAGGTAATTAAGTATCCTGCAAAGGAAGAATGGAGCGAGATTGTGAAACGCCCACACCTCGATGTGTCGCAGCTCAATGCGACCGTGGAAGGTGTACTCGACGATGTGAAGAACCATGGCGACGAAGCCGTGAAGCGCTACGAGGAGAAGTTTGATCATGCCCATCTCGATACTTTGGCTGTAACGGAGGCTGAAATCGAAGAGGCTGAAAGACTGGTGTCCCCAGAACTCAAAGACGCTTTGCACCTCGCCCATCATAACATTGCCGCATTCCATCAGAGCCAGAAGTTTGAGGGCGAGAAGGTGGAGACCTGCCCTGGAGTGACCTGCTGGCAGAAGAGCGTGGCGATAGAAAAAGTGGGTCTCTATATCCCTGGAGGCACCGCGCCATTGTTCTCTACCGTGCTGATGCTAGCCACTCCTGCCAAGATAGCTGGTTGCAAGGAGATTGTGCTCTGCACCCCTCCTAACCGTGAGGGCAAGGTGAACCCTGCCATCCTCATGGCTGCCAAGATAGCGGGCGTGAGCAAGATATTCAAGGCGGGCGGCGTGCAGGCCATTGGCGCCATGGCTTACGGTACGGAGAGCGTGCCTAAGGTGTACAAGATCTTTGGTCCGGGCAATCAGTATGTGATGGCTGCCAAGCAGCATGTGTCGCTCCATGACGCTGCCATCGATATGCCTGCCGGCCCATCGGAGGTGTGCGTCATCGCCGACGAAAGTGCCAACCCAGTGTTTGTGGCTGCCGACTTGCTGTCGCAGGCTGAGCACGGATTCGACTCGCAGGTATTCTTCATCACCACCTCAGAGAAGGTGCTGGACGAGGTGAAGAAGGAGGTTGAAGCACAACTTGAGCGATTGCCACGTAAGGAGATGGCACAGACCTCATTGGACAACTCTAAGTTTATCCTCGTTGAGGACTATGATGCTGCCATCGACCTGAGCAATACCTATGCCCCTGAACATCTCATCATTGCCACCCAAAACTATGAGGAGTTGGCAGAGAAGGTGGTGAATGCGGGCAGCGTGTTCCTGGGCAACTATGCCTGTGAGAGTGCGGGCGACTATGCCAGCGGCACCAACCACACCCTGCCTACCCACGGCTATGCCTTGGCTTACAACGGCGTAAACCTGGACAGCTACAACAGAAAGATAACCTTCCAGCATCTCACACAGGATGGCATTCGTAACATAGGAGATGCGGTGGTTACCATGGCTGAGAACGAGCAGCTGGAGGCGCACGCCAACGCCATGAGACTGAGAGTGAAAGAGGTAAACAAATAAAAAATTATGAAAGACTTGAAAGAACTGTGCCGAGAGAACATCTGGAACTTGGCACCTTACAGTTGCGCTCGCACGGAGTTTGCTGGCAGAAATGCCCGCGTATTCCTCGATGCCAACGAGAATCCATATAATGACCCTTACAACCGCTACCCAGACCCTCTGCAAGTGGAGGTGAAGGTGCAGGTGAGCAAGGTGAAGGGCGTGCCCCAGGAGAATATCTTCCTGGGCAATGGCTCTGACGAGGCCATCGACCTGGTGTATCGTGTGTTCTGCCGTCCAGGCGTGGACAATGTGGTGGCTATTGCGCCTACCTACGGTATGTATGAGGTGTGTGCCGACATCAATGACGTGGAGTATCGCTCCGTATTGCTCGATGAGCAGTATCAGATTACCTCGCAGAAGCTCTTGGAGGCTTGCGATGATAAGACCAAGGTGATCTGGATATGCAGCCCTAACAACCCTACGGGCAATCACATCAACCGTGAGGCCATCTTGGAGGTACTGCAGCAGTTCCAGGGCATCGTCATCGTGGACGAGGCATATAGCGACTTCTCTGCCGAGCGCACCTTCCGCAGTGTGCTGAGCCGTTTTCCTAACCTCGTCGTGCTCAATACGATGAGCAAGGCATGGGGCTGCGCTGCCCTTCGCATGGGTATGGCTTTTGCCAGCAAGCAGATTATTGATATATTCAATAAGGTGAAGTATCCTTACAACATCAACCTGCTCACCCAGCAGCATGCCCTTGAGGTGCTGAAGAATCCGCTGAAGGTGGACGAGTGGGTGAAGAACATCCTGCAGGAGCGAAGTAAGGTGATGGCGGCATTCATGGACCTGCCTATCTGCGAGAAGGTGTATCCTACGGATGCCAACTTCTTCCTGGCTAAGATGACGGATGCCAATGCCATCTACAAGTATCTCGTGGCGCAGGGCATCATCGTGAGAAATCGCAACAAGGTGCAGCTCTGTGGCAACTGCCTCAGAATCACTATTGGAAATAAGACTGAGAATGCCGAATTGCTCGGTGCGCTCAGACAGTACTAAAAATAAAAAACGTCCTCGTTTTAATGAAACGGGGACGTTTTATTTTTATCTTCTTCCGCCTCGACGACTGCGATTGTTGTCATCGAAGTTAGGATTGAAGCTCTTTTTCTTCTTATCCTTAAAGAATCCTGAGCCTTGCTCCTTGGCAGCTCTCAGCTCTGCCCTGGCAGCAGCTACAGCATCTCGGATATTGGCATTGGCATTATTGGCTCTGCCATTGTTAGCCCTGTTATTTGCAGGATAGCCTTTGCCATTTGTTGCCTTGCCTCTGCCTGGCTTTCCGTTATGCAGCGGACGACCATTGTTGAGGTATTTCTCCTCATCGTAGCAGCCCACATTGCCGTAACCCTTTGGGGCGAAGCGCTCAGCATTTCTGCCAGCTCCTCGCTTGCCCTTGGCTCCTCTTCCCACGCCCGGATTGTTGTAGGTAGAGCCTATGGCCTTGTCGTCGAAGCGAACTTTTCCCTTATGGAATCCGCCGCCAGGAGCCTTGCGGTCATAGAGTTTGTCGATGAGGTCGGCTCTGCCTATTCTTCTCAACTCGCTCTCGATGGCGCGGCGCTCTTCGGGCTTATACCAGAAGAAGAACATGCGCTGGGCTAGTTTCTCCTTCGGGGTCTTGGCGCTAAACACGGGCTCCAGGGTGTATGGGTCATAGCCCGTATACCAGGTCTCGGTGCTGATGGTCATCGGAGTAGGGGTGAAGTCCTGCACCTGCTCCAGATGGAAGTCCAAGCCCTTGGTGATGACGGCAAGCTCTGCCATATCCTCTTCATGACAGCCCGGATGGGAACTGATGAAGTATGGGATGATCTGCTGGTTCAATCCCTCCTCCTTGTTGATCTTATCAAAGATGCGCTTGAACTCGTAGAAGAGGTCGAATGATGGCTTGCGCATAAACTTCAGTACCTCGGGGCTGGTGTGCTCAGGAGCCACCTTCAGTCGGCCGCTCACATGCTTGGTTATCAGCTCTCGGGTGTATTGGCGTGCAGCCTCATTGATCTTCTCGTCCTTGCTCTTGTGCAGGAGCAGGTCATAGCGCACACCACTTCCTATAAAGCTCTTCTTGATACCCGGCAGAGCATCCACGGCATGGTAGATGTCCAAGAGTTTGCTATGGTCGGTATTGAGGTTCGGGCAGATCTGTGGATGCACACACGATGGGCGCTTGCATCTCTCACAAGCCTTCGGGTTGTTGCCATGCATGCCATACATGTTGGCTGATGGACCGCCCAAGTCGCTCAGATAGCCCTTAAAGTCAGGCATTTGGATAATCTTCTTCACCTCTTTCAAAATGCTCTCCTTGCTGCGGCACACCACAAACTTGCCCTGGTGGGCAGAGATGGTGCAGAAGGAGCAACCGCCAAAGCAACCTCTGTGCAGGTTTACGGAGAACTTGATCATCTCGTAAGCCGGAATGGTCTTGCCCTTGTACTTAGGGTGAGGCAGTCGGGTGTATGGCAGGTCGAAGGAGGCATCCAGTTCCTCGGTGGTCATCACGGGGAAGGGTGGGTTCACCACAGCCATCTTGTTGTCCACTGGTTGTATCATGCGCTGGGCATGCACCTTGTTGCATTCCTCCTCCAAGTGGCGCACGTTCTCAGCCTGCCCTTTCTTATTGTGCAGGCATTCCTCGTGGCTATGCAGTAGGATGTCGTCCTCTCGGATGCCGCCCGGTATCTCGTCCTCCTTGCAGAGGAATACGGTCTGCGGGATGTCGCGTATCTCCTGAATCTTCCTGCCGCTCTCCAGTGCCTCGGCTAGGGCGATGATGGATTTCTCGCCCATACCATAGAGTATGATGTCGGCTCCCGAATCGCAGAGGATACACTTCTTCAGTTTGTCCTGCCAGTAGTCATAGTGGCTGATGCGTCGGAGCGATGCCTCGATGCCACCGAGTGCCACGGGTACGTCGGGATATAGTTTCTTCAATATTTGGGTGTACACGATGGAAGGGTAGTCGGGGCGCATGTCGTGGCGGGAATCGGGGCTGAAGGCATCCTCGCTACGCATGCGTCGGTTGGCGGTGTAGCGATTCACCATCGAGTCCATGGCGCCTGGCGAGATGCCGAAGAAGAGGCGAGGACGCCCCAACTTCTTGAAGTCGCGGAAGTCGCCATGCCAGTCGGGTTGCGGCACGATGGCTATCTTGTAGCCATGCGCCTCCAGGGTTCTGCCTATCACGGCAGGACCAAAGGCGGGATGGTCTATGTAGGCATCGCCCGAGAAGAGGATGATGTCTAGCTGGTCCCAGCCTCTCAGTTCGCACTCCTTCTTGGTCGTGGGGAGAAAGTCTGTTAACTTATAATCCATTAAAAAACTTATTTAGTCATTAACTGCGTCTGGCTCTGCATCTGCTGCTGCCTCTGCGCCACGCTTTTCCTTCCAGTCTACGTAGAGCAATACGAGGTTGTGGAGCCCCAAGGCCTTCATGTTCTGATTGTAGATCACGTCGAGGCAGAGGTCGAGCAAGTCCTTGTCCTTGATGTCTGAACTTTCCAGGAGGGAGCGAACATTGAACTTCAATTTGTCGAGCACTTCCTCGTCGATGATGCCATTGCTGTCTACGAGGTTGCGGAGCAACTGATACTTGTCGATAGTCTCGAGATGCTGGTCGCTCACTTCGATGGAGCGTGTGCCAGACGGGTTTGCTTGAATCTTATACATAGTCTTAATATTTAGTTTATAATTTATTCCGTGAGAAATTTCAGGATGCCTAGCATGATGCTATTGCGAGTCTTCTCGTCCACGATGCATTCCAGCGGGAATCCCATCACAAAGCTGCGCTGGCTGTTGTCCTTATAGGCTACTGCAGCACTTGTACCTGTGGTGTAACGCATCGCCGTAAACGCACCATTCATAGATGGTTGCAGTATCTCGGGATGAGTGGCAGCGTAGTGCTTGTCGTTGAGCTCGTTGTAGTAGCTGAAGAGCAGTCCCAAGCCCGATACGCTAGCCGCTGTGGTCACGATGCTGTCTCGCTGGGTGACGGTGGAATCCTCTGGGTTCATCTCTTCGATGATGAAGCGAGTGCCCGTTGGCTCATAGTTCACCTTGAGCGTGTTGCCCAGAAAGGCTTGCTCTTGCTCGGTCTGCATGTCGCAGCCCGTGTAAGAACCGCTCACCAGCAGTCTTCCGCCACCTGCCATATAGCCCTTGATGCGATTTTGCAGGGTGGGGGTAAACGACTTGTAGTACTCGTGGGTGTAGCCATCGTGGCGCTCCAATCCATTGATCAGGTCTACGGCTTGATAGTTTTCCATCCTTACCTTGCCTTCGTTGATGGCCTGGCTGGAGCAGCTGGCTATGTTGTATTTGTAGCCCGAGGCTATGCTGCGGGCATGGTTCACCACATTGCCGAAGTCATTGCCAGCCACAAACTTGCCCACCATCTCATTGCCGCAATATCCCAAGCCTCGGCTCGTCTCATTGCCCATCTTCGAGCGGTCGAATACTCGCTGCTTGCCACTCCATCCGGCTGTGAGACCATAGCTTACGCCTGGGTCTTGGTCGAAGTCGAAGCCCTGTATAGAGTCGTTGTCTACCACCTGTGGGGAGGCAAGTCGATGGAAGTTGTTGACTATCAGAATGCTCTTGGTGGCGGCTGGGTCGTAGAGGGCGCAGAGCGTCTCCGAGGCGAAACTTTCGCCACCCTGGTTCAGTGCTGCTACCTTGAAGCTATACAGTTTGCCTGGCTCCATCTGGAGCTGGTACTCATGAGTCTTCACGATGGTGCCATTGTCAAATCCGCCTCTTCCTTCCGCCTTGTAAACGATGTAAGAGGTGGCTCTGGCTAATGGCTCCAACTTGTCTTGTTGTGGCATCCACTTGAGGTGAGCCATTCCGCCCTCTATCTCCACGCTGAAGTCTTGTGGCGGTAGCGGCTGCACTACGTAGCGTGCCCCATGATTGCTGCTCACATAGCGCAAGATGGTCTTGTAGATGGAGCGGGCTATCTGGAATTTGCCCATTGGGTCTTGGGCGATGCGCATATCGGGAAAACTCTGATGGGAGAGCATCTCGATGATGGCTGATGGCACCTCGGGCAGACGGGTCTCTGAGTAGTTGCGGTCCCATAGGTATCGCTTGCCAAAGTCGCCATATAGGGCGGTCATGTCTTGCACCAGGTTATCGCGCAAGGCACGGGCGAAATCCTTGGATGCCATGCGGGAGATGCCGCTATTGAGCATGCCGTCGTTGAAGTCGGTGGTGCAGATGGAGAGGGCTCCCCATGTGGTCTTGCCATCCTTGTTGTAGCCTGCGTCGCTGTGCAGGGCTAGGGATAGCTCGATGGGTACGTGCTTGCCGTCCAGGGCTGGCATGAAGACGCTGCCTCCGCCCAGCCAATTGGTCATCAGCGAACGGGTGTTGATGTCGTCGGCATAGTCGTTCTTGCCTTGTCTGCCACCATATACTTGATAGGGTGCACCTGCCCACTGGGCGTAATATCTTGCTCCTTCCAGGCAGCGGGGCAGTCCGCTAGGATATCCGCCTCGCTCTATGTTGCCCATTCCACCACCAAAGCGCACGGCATCGGTAGTAACGATGCCCTTGCTGGAGGCATGGTTGGTACACACCACTCGGTTGAACTCATTGCAGCCACGGTCAAAGTCGAAGGTGCCCAGGTATACCCAGGTGCCTCCGCCCATCTTCTGATTTACCGTAAACTCGGTGGCCTCGCCCTTGTGGTAAACGATGTATTTGGCATCGCTCACGCTCTTGGGCAGCGATTGGTAACTGACGTATACGGCATACTTTCCCTCCTCAGGGAACTTAGGCTGATAGCTCACCTCGCTATATTTCTTGCGCTTCGTGGCCTTCGCCTGTCTCACAGTGCCCATGCGGAATGGGTTTTCGCCATCGCTGTAGAGGGCACGGTTGGCGGCAAAGCCCACCGAGTCGCAACTCTTCCATTTCTTGCCATTCTCTATCTCTCGGTAGAAGACAGACTTGATGGCATCGTCATTGTCTATGATCACCTCGTGCGTTTGCCAGTCGCGCTCACGGGGAGTGAAGACGATGGCTCCCGCATTCTGGAGCATCGGTATGAGGTAAGGCACCACGATGGTCTGCGTAAAGAGATCTTCGGTGGTGCAGAATAGGTTGGGGCGCTGCCATTTCCAGCGGTGCTGGTCGTTGGCATAGTATCTGCCATGCGATGCCCATAGTGAGAGATGTCGGTTTTGCAGACCCGCAGTGATGAAGTAGGGGCGTGAAGCATTAAACACCCACGGGTCGCCATCATATTCGATGCCTTCCCATGCGTGGCTATTGCCCTCGTCGTAAGCTGGAGCCGAAACCTGATTCTTGGCTTGAATGGAAGCAGGAATCGATGCTTGTACTGAAGCTTGAGCCGATAGCAACAAACTGCTTATCAGATAAAACCTTATACTCTTGTTATGTTTCACTATTCTTTCTCTAGTTACTTATACTCTATTTGAGTTACTTATTTTCTTTCTGAGTTACTTATTCGATATTTCCTACCGTAAACTTCTCCGGCTTTTTTCCCTTGAAGTCCTTGAAGTAAAGCTTGATTTCTCGCATATCCTTCTCCACATCGCCCGAAGGCTCGATGACCTTGGTACACTGGATGAGTTTCTTCTCATAGTCCAGGGCATAGAGATGGATAGGGATGCCAGCCTTGAGGGCTATAAAATAAAAGCCCTTCTTCCAGTCGGGGTTGAGCGAGCGTGTGCCCTCGGGCGTAATGCAGAGCCCGAAGGTATCGCGCTTCTGCGCCTCGGCAGCCAGGTTGTCGGTCATGCTGGTGTGCTTGCTGCGCCATACAGGTATGCCGCCCATCTTGCGGAAGATAGGCCCCAACGGCCAGAAAAACCATTCCTTCTTCATGAGGAAGTTGCACTTCATGCCCTCGGCATGCTCAAAGAGCTGCCCCAAGAAGAGGTCCCAGTTGCTGGTATGCGGAGCTAGGCAGATGATATACTTCTTGGGGAGGTCAAAGGTAACCTCCTTCTTCCACCCCAAGTGCTTGTACAGCATCCACTGACAAAAGTTTCGTATCATTACTATATATATATAATAAGGTGTAAATGTTACTAGTCTATATTATAAGGAAGTAAATACTCCAGCTCTTGTCTTTATCCCAAATTAGAAATCTGGTCCACTACTTCGCTCACCTGCTTATTGAAGTCCACGATGAGATCCTTGTAGTAAGTGCTCGCCTTCACGCCTGGCTCTGGATGAGATACTCGACTGATGAAGTCGTTATTGATCATCACGATGGATGAGAGAATGCCATCCACGTCCTCCTGGGTAGGAGTGACATTATACAAAGATGCTGCTACAGTCTCAGCGAAGAGCTCGCTTGTGATGTAGTTGATAGTGCGCTTTAAATCTCTTTTGTTAGCCATATTTTTTATCTTTTAGTTAATAATTGATTCGAATTAATGTTCAAAGATAATCATTTTCTCTGTAAATCCATTATATTTTCAGAAAAAATCTTCTAATTAACGCATTTTTAGCATTTTTCTTTCCGTATTTCAGAGAAAAACACTAAATTTGCAGTGTTTTTGAAGTTTCAACTAATAAAAATATAAAAAGTAATTATGGAAAAAAGTGCATTGCAGATTGCAAGAGCTGCTTATCAGCCAAAGTTGCCAAAGGCACTTCAGGGTCCAGTAAAGGCCGTTGAGGGTGCAGCAACACAGTCAGTAGGTAATCAGGAAGAAATCAAGGCTCTCTTCCCTAACACATACGGTATGCCTGTCATCACATTCGAGGCTGGCGAGGCTAAGGAGCTTCCTGCTTTCAATGTTGGTGTTATCCTTTCTGGTGGTCAGGCTCCTGGCGGTCACAACGTCATCTCTGGTCTCTTCGACGGTGTTAAGTCTCTTAACCCAGCTAACAAGCTTTATGGTTTCATCCTCGGTCCTGGCGGTCTTGTAGATCACAACTACATGGAGATCACTTCTGAGATCATGGACGAGTATCGTAACACTGGTGGTTTTGATATCATTGGTTCTGGCCGTACCAAGCTTGAGAAGGAAGATCAGTTTGAGAAGGGTATCGAGATTCTCCGTGAGCTCGGCATCAAGGCACTCGTTATCATCGGTGGTGATGACTCTAACACCAACGCTTGTGTGCTCGCTGAGTACTACGCTGCCAAGAAGTATGGCGTACAGGTAATCGGTTGCCCTAAGACTATCGACGGTGACTTGAAGAACGAGCAGATCGAGACTTCTTTCGGTTTCGATACAGCTTGTAAGACATACTCTGAGCTCATCGGTAACATCGAGCGCGACTGTAACTCTGCACGTAAGTACTGGCACTTCATCAAGTTGATGGGTCGTTCAGCATCTCACATCGCTCTTGAGTGCGCTCTCCAGACTCAGCCTAACATCTGCTTGATCTCTGAGGAGGTAGAGGCTAAGGAAATGTCACTCGATGACGTAGTAACATACATCGCTACAGCCGTAGCTAACCGTGCAGCTGAGGGTCACAACTTCGGTACTGTCCTCATCCCAGAGGGCTTGATCGAGTTCATCCCAGCTATCAAGAAGCTTATCGCTGAGCTCAATGAGGTTCTTACTGACCCAGCTACAGGCGAGAGCCGTGAGTTTGCTTCAGCTGAGGAGCAGATTGCATTCGTTAAGGGTGCCATCGCTAAGGAGAACCTCGCTGTATTGGAGTCTTTGCCAGCAGACGTAGCTCGTCAGCTCTGCCTCGACCGTGACCCACACGGAAACGTACAAGTATCTCTCATCGAGACTGAGAAGTTGCTCTCTCGCATGGTAGCTACTAAGCTCGCTGAGTGGAAGAAGGAAGGCAAGTTCGTGGGCAAGTTCTCTGCACAGCACCACTTCTTCGGTTACGAGGGACGTTGCGCAGCTCCATCTAACTACGATGCAGACTACTGCTACTCACTCGGTTACAACGCATCTCGCCTCATCGCTAATGGCAAGACTGGTTATATGTCAATCATCAAGAACACTACAGCTCCTGCAGCTGAGTGGATCGCTGGTGGTGTGCCTATCACTATGATGATGAACATCGAGCGTCGTAACGGTGCTAACAAGCCAGTTATCCGCAAGGCTCTCGTAGAGCTCGACGGTGCTCCATTCAAGTACTTCGCTTCTAAGCGTGAGCAGTGGGCTAAGGAGACAGCTTATGTTTATCCAGGTCCTATCCAGTACTGGGGTCCTTCTGAGGTTTGCGACCAGACCACTAAGACTCTCCAGTTGGAGCAGGCTAAGTAATTAAGCAATCAGTTTTAATGTTAACGTTGTCTAGGATTCCTCCTAGGCAACGATATGAGAGAGGTGGGTTTGAGGCACCGTAAGGTGCTGACTGCCTCTCTCTTTTTATATATATGATAACAAGATAAAATATATGGCAAACAAGCAAGCGACCTATAATAAGCGTGGCTCGACCAAGAGGGCTTCTACCTCTAGGCGCACCTCGGCGAGGCGTGGCTCCCGCAATCGGAGGGCTAAGCGTTCGTCTGGGCTTTGGGGGCGTTATCCCCGTTGGGCTTGGTGGATAGGTGGCATTGCTGTGGTTACGGTATATGTATTTTTGTTTTATCATTTCTTCGTAGGTCCTACGGGCTTCCGCTGGCGTGCTCTCTATGGCGATGCCGAATATCCTGAGGGATATGAGATTCATGGCATCGACATCTCTCACTATCAGGAGAAGATAGACTGGGAGCAACTCAAGAACGCCATGATCAAGGGCTGCCCCGTGCGCTTTGTCATCATCAAGAGTACTGAGGGATCAAGCCGACTGGATGAGAATTTCCGTGAGAACTTCAATCAGGCACGCGACTATGGATTCATCCGAGGCGTGTATCACTTCTGGAGCAACAAGTCATCGGCTCGTGACCAAGCTTACTATTTCTTGGAGCAAGTGCATCTTACGGATGGCGACCTTCCGCCCGTTCTGGATATAGAGCATAAGCCTGCCGATAGGGATGTGGAGGATTTTCAGCGCGATGTGCTCACGTGGTTGCATATCGTGGAGGATAGGTATCATGTGAAACCTATCATCTATACTTATTATAAGTTTAAGGAGCAGTATCTCAGTGCCCCCGTATTTGATGATTATCCTTACTGGATAGCCCACTACTATGTGGACAAGGTGCAGTATAAGGGCAAGTGGAAATTCTGGCAGCATACGGATGCGGGCAAGTTGCCAGGCATCAAGGGTTATGTGGATTTTAATATCTATAACGGCAGTTATTACGACCTGAAGCAACTCTGCATTGGCAGCAATAACAATGAGAAGAAATTTGAAGAGGATGAATGATAGTTGGGAGTTAGGAGTTAGGAGTTAGGAGTTGGGAGCGTACGTTATTATTCCGTAAGGCAACTCCTAACTCCTAACTCCTAACTCCTAACTTTTAAAACCAAGCACGTCCAATTATTGTCGGTGTGGCGTGCCGTCTCGTGCAGTCCCAGTTCGTTGGCTTTCTCCAAGAGTACAGGAACATCTTCCTCGTAGAATCCGCTGAGGATGAGCGTGGCGTCGGTATTCATCACACTGCGGAAGAGACGCATATCATCGAGCAGGATGTTGCGGTTGATGTTGGCCATCACCACGTCGAATACACCGCTGATGTGATTGAGCACGCTGCTATTTCCAAAGAGCACTTCCATATTGTCTACACCATTGAGCAAGGCATTGTGCTTGGCATTCTCCACGCTCCATTCATCGATGTCATATCCCACTACTTCCTTGGCACCTAGCTTGGAGGCAGTAAGCCCCAGAATGCCTGTTCCCGTGCCACAATCCAGCACTCGCTTAGTCTTGATAGGCATCTGAAGGAGCTGGGAGATAATCATGCGAGTGGTCTCGTGATTGCCCGTTCCGAAGGCTAGCTTTGCCTCTATGCCTATCTCGATGATGTCGGGACGGTTGGAGGTGTCGGGATAGAGCTCAGGATGCTTGGCATCGTAAATCACCACTTGATCGGCTACGTAGATGGGCTCAAATCCTTGCTCTTCCCATTCTTGGTTCCAGTCCTTGTCTTCCGCATCCTGGATGGAGTAGGTGATGTGGGCGTCGGAGATGGGGAAGTCGGCTATGTAGGCATCGAGTGCCTCACGGTCGAAGAGCTCCTTCTGCACGTATGCGTCCATGCCCTGTTCTGTTTCTTCGAAAGTTTCAAATCCTGCTTGTGCCGCACCATCGGCAAGCAGGTCGCGAGAAGCCTCTAGCAAGTCGGCTTCTGCCTCAATATTGAATGTTGCTACTAAATATTTCATTTAAAAAAGTTTGATTACACTTAAAATTTTCTGCAAAATTATAAAAAATAGGGGAAATCCTACCATTATTTAGGGTTTTTCTGTAATTTTGCAGTTAGAAATGCAATAATTTTGCATCTAGATTATTATATACATAGGAAATAATCAAAAAAATGGAGCTTTAGCTCCGTCTGGATAAGTAAATAAAAAAAAGAGAAAGAATATATGAAAAAGATGTATCTTCTGGCAGTCCTTATAGCAGCTGCTATGCCATTGTCATCAATGGCTCAGGACGATGACCTCTACTTTAATCCGAAGAAAGAGGCCAAGGAGCAGGCAGAGAAACGCGCGGCGATGCAAAAGGCTTATGAGCTGCAGCGAGCACGCAGGGATAGTATCTACGCTCTGTATTGGAGTGGTAGCAATAGAAATGTGGATGAGTATAATCGTGGTGGTCGTCTGTTTAGCCATTATGAGAAGGTTGGCACCGACTCGCTGGGCAATGACATCATCCAGTTTCATGTGGGCAAGGGCTTAGCCCCTGATAGCATCTATGATGATGCTTACTTCGCACAGAAGTATGCCGACCAGGACGAGGACTTCGCTCGCACGCGTGATATGAGCCGCTGGGATGGTTACTATGATCCATGGTTCTACGATTATTATGGCTATGGTCCTTATTATTGGCGCAGCCGTATGTGGGGCTGGCGTAATCCTTGGCGCTATGGATACTATGCAGGCTGGTACGATCCTTGGTTCGACCCATGGTATAATCCTTGGTATTATGGCTATGCAGGCTGGTATGGTGGCTGGTACGATCCTTGGTATTGGGGTGGATATTATAACCCTTGGTACTGGGGCGGTCCGATGATTGGCCATGTGAGCTATGGTGGATTTGCTGGCAATAAGCGATACAATAACCCTGGACAGATAGATGGTTCTAACCATCGCTACAACGGGGTGGCTGGCAATAACTCCAACACCTATTCTCGTCGCAGCAACTCTAACATGAGTTTTGGTCAGCGTCGTGACAATGGCAACTTCAATAACAGCAATAACTCCTCTTGGGGCACCCGCAGCAACTCAGGCTTTAGCAATGGCGGTAGCTTTGGCGGCGCTCGCTCTGGTGGCGGTAGCTTCGGAGGCGGTGGTGGTCGCTCAGGTGGCGGCAGTTTCGGTGGTCGCAGATAATGTGTAACTTTTTTAATTAAGATTGTATGAACAATTTAAAACATATCCTCTTTGCCAGTGTGCTCATGGCTAGCATGAGCGCCACTGCGCAAGAAACATATCAAGATACTAAGTTGGCTGTTCCCCAGCTCACGGGTACAGCCCGCTATGTAGGTATGGGTGGAGCCATGGAGGCTCTGGGTGCTGATATTTCTACCATCAGCAGCAACCCTGCCGGTATCGGTCTTTTCCGTAAGAGCCAGGTGAGCATCTCGGCAGGTGTCATCGCCCAGGGTGATGCTCAGAACTGTGTCAGCTATGGTCTTACTACGATAGATATCAATGGCAAGAAGAGTCATCCTACCTTTGATCAGGCAGGCTTCGTATGGAGCCCTAAGATGAAGGGAAATAGTTGGATGAACCTTGCGTTCAATTATCATAAGAGTGCCGACTTCGGTCAGATTCTCACGGCTGCCAATTCGCTCAGCAAGGCTTCGCAGAACAAACTAACTGCTGCCAAGCATGCTGAAGGAAAGGACGGATGGAGTGGTGTGGATGCCAACTATGGTGGATATAATGACAACCAGAATAAGTATCAGCCAGGCTTGCTCACCGTAACTACAGATGGTGCCTTGGCTTATGCTGAGGCGAATCAGTATCTCTACGGACAGTATCAGCATGGATATATCGGAACTTATGATTTCAATGTCAGTGGTTCGATCAATAATCAGGTTTGGCTCGGTTTGACCGTGGGCTTGCACGATGTTCATTACAATAGCAATTCTTACTATGCAGAGGACCTCGTGGATGGAAATGCGGTCGACTCATACGAGCAACTCAAGATTACGGGTACGGGATTCGACGTGAAGGCGGGTGTTATCTTCCGTCCAGTGAAGGATTCTCCTTTCCGTATCGGTGCTTACTTCAATAGCCCTATCTTCTATGACCTCACGCTCCATGGCGACAATGATATTCGTATCTCTGGCAACAATGCCCCTGCCACTTATACCGAGGCTGATGGAACACAAGCTCCTTGCTATACTATCGGTCGGAAGGGACAGAGCATCGATTATGATTTCCGTCTGAATACACCTTGGAAGGTGGGCGCCAGCTTGGGTCATACCATTGGCAACTTCCTGGCTCTCGGTGCCACATACGAGTATGCTTGGTTCAGTCACATGGACAATCGCGTGAAGAATAGTGGCTACTATGACTATTGGACAGATAGCTATTATGAGTCTAGTAGCAGCGATGAAGCTATGAATGCTGATACACGTGCCAACCTCAAGGGCGTGAGCACCCTGAAGCTTGGCGCTGAGTGGAAGCCTGTGGATATGCTCTCTATTCGTTTGGGATATAACTATGTATCTCCTATGTTCAAGGATGGAGCTTATCGCGACGCGACCATCGGTAGCAATGGCGTTTACGCTTCTACCTCTACCGACTATACCAACTGGAAGGCAACTAATCGCTTTACCTGTGGTGTGGGTTTCAATTATCAGAATCTCACCATTGATGTAGCTTATCAGTACTCTGCTCAGAAGGGCGACTTCTATCCATTTATGCGCTATGTCAATGAGAAGAATCCTGATTTAAGCAATGTGGCTCAGTCTACTCAGGTGAAGAACAATCGCCACCAGTTGATGATGACTGTGGGTTATAAGTTTTAAATAATGCAAAAAAGTAGGCTGTTTGAGCCATCATTCCTAAAAAAGTAGGAGAAATATTTGGTGAAGTCAAATAAAAGTTCTACCTTTGCATTAGAAGTTAACGAGAAGTGATTCTAGTTGCTCCAAGATTAATAGATTGTTAGTATTAACTATCCGTTAAGGATAGTTGCTTCGGAAAAAATATTAGTTTTTTTAGTGGTTAATTTAGTTTTAGTAAGTATGTGATAGGATCTGT
>ERZ1035070.39-NODE-39-length-40980-cov-14.857764_pt1 | contig 40980 bp, 58 predicted proteins | sample MGYA00520603_ERZ1035070 | MGnify/ENA primary metagenome ERZ1035070 (study PRJEB33766, sample SAMN09781695) | gut metagenome | biome: gut microbiome | host: Homo sapiens | place: Madagascar | study: EMG produced TPA metagenomics assembly of the PRJNA485056 data set... | reverse complement strand
TGAAAATAGAAAATATCAAGTTCAAGGCTAAACGTCTTGACAATGGCAAGTGGGTAGAAGGTTACTTTTATGCCGAATGTGGTAATGCCTACATCATTGAAGATAGGCAGAGTGAATCAATGCTTAATAGAAATGAGGCACATCAGGTTGACCCTTTAACGGTCTGTCAGTTTACAGGAATGAAAGATACGACTGGTAATGATGTTTGGGAAGGTGATTTGGTGCGTGAAAGCTATGAACTTTTGGATATAGATAATCTTTATGAGGTAATCTATGTTGAAGAAGATGGAGCATTTGCTTTCAAGAATATAAATAAAGCTGTTAATTATGAGCCGTACATCAATTTAGCCGATACTGCTGTTGTTGGCAATAAATTCGATAAGGAAGTAGCGTATGGATAAGAAAGAGAAATCAATCAAACTTCATCTAGATAAGGCTATTGGTTATTCAGACAAGGCTCATGACGAGTTGCAAATTGCTCTGAATATAGCTTTGGATGGAAAAGGACTTAGTGATGAAGAAAAGCGGCTTTTAAGCGTTGATTTTGCAACTGGACAAGAAGAAGCCGTAGAGCGTGTAGCTGATGGTAGTTGTAATGATGAACGTATCAGTGCATAGGATAGCCCAATTAGAGACTCCCGAATAACTGATGTATATCGCATGACCGGTGAACAGATACGTGAATATTTTAATTTATAAATTTATGAAACAGATAACTATATTAAACGATAATATGACTTATCACCTGCTGATTGATGATAAGTCAGTGTGGTTGAATATGGCGGAACTGGTTACGCTTAAGAACACCATCGAGACCGCCATACAATCCGGATTCAAGGAGGGCGATTTTTTGCTCTTCGAGGGTGAATATGACTTGGTGACGATATTCGCCGCATACACCAGTGATGGCAGCTGGCACGAGCACGCTTCCATCTCCCTTGGTAGTATGGAGCTACAAACTGGGCTACACATTACCGCCTACGACTGCGAGGGGTACAAGGTGCGACAAGCCAGCGATGAGGAGAAAAAGATACTCCTCGATGCGCTCGATGAACACGGGTACGCCTGGAATCCCGAGACAAAGAAGGTTGAGAAGAAAGCTAAGACCTCTCCAGCTAGCTTGCGTGAAGCAAATCTTAAACCATTCTGCAAGGTGCTGGTGAGAGATAACAAGAAAGATAAATGGAAGCCTGCTTTTTTTGTTAAGATTTCAAATACTGCGGAACTGCCTTATAATTGCGTCTCGCTAGTCAGTGGTCATAACTCCAGTTACAAGTATTGTATCCCATACGAGGGTCATGAGAATTTTGCCTTCACTGACTACGACTTCGTAGACTGACCATTCTAGGACGTATGGCAAGTAAGTTGTGTGAGGTCTGCGCAAGGGTTCGCCACTGCATCAATGGCTTGTGGTGCCCACTGCGCAGGCGATATGTTGAACACCAAAACATCAATGAATGCGATGACGGAGGAAGAGAAAAGAGCTAAAAAGAGGGAGTATGCACGCAAGTGGTATGCCGAACACAAGGATGACCCCGAGTTCAAGGCTAAGCGCAAGGCGTACCGAGATAGATACTACAAGGGACACCCCGAGCAGGTAAGGGCTTATAGCCGTAAGAATTACGCCAAGCATCACGACCATAAGATAGCATATATTAGACGCTATTACGCCGAGCATAAGGATAAGATCGTAGCATACGCAAAGAAGTGGCGAGAGGCGAACAAAGACAAGCAGCGAGCCTACAACCGCAAGTATGCAAAGGCGAAGTATCACGAGCGCAAGCAGCAGGCGAGAGAGTACAAGAAGACGGTGACGGTGGAAAGTCTACCGCCAGCCGATAAGATAGCAACAATATTCAAGAACCCAGCCGCAGCCGAGCATTACAAATGGTTGATGCAAAAGCGTGGCGTATTAAAACAAAGAAAGCGAGGTGGTACATGAAGAAATAGAAAGAAGACGATGATATAATATTAATTATGCTTTTATCCTACGGCTGGCGGTGGAAGAAGGAAGAACCCTGCAACATATACATTTTGTTATTCATTTATTTTGCAAGCGCAGGCACAACTTCCGGAATCCCTGCCAGCTTTCTCTATCGCAACCAAAAAGAAGGGAAAGAAAGGGGTAGGGGAAAGATAGGGATAATAACGCACGTATACACGTATGTGCGCACGCAAAATGGTGTTTGCTAATAAACTACACCAGCAAAACAAGATAAACGCTTATACGCGAAATTTGAACAAAATAAGTACTTTAAAGAAAAAATGAAATGGAAAAAGGAACAGTTATAATCGGCATCGACCCCGACAACCAGGAAAGCGGTGTCGGTGCAGTATTTGACGACAAGAAGTTTCTCGCCTATAAAATGAACTTCCCGGCTTTGATTGACTACCTCAAGGCTATGAACGAAAGTTGCAAAAAGATTAAGGTCGTTATTGAAGGCGGCTGGCTCAACAAAAGCAACTGGCATGTGCTGAACAAATTCATGACAGCAGTCAAGGCAGCAGCAATCGGACGATCCACCGGAATGAACCATCAGACCGGAATCCTCATCGTAGAGTGCTGCAAGCATTACAATATACCCTACGAAATCATCAAGCCGCTAAAGAAGTGCTGGAAGGGTAAAGACGGAAAAATCTCGCAAGACGAAATTGCTTACTTTATAAGCCCTGATGGTAAGATGCCGAGAATGAACCAAGACCAGAGAGACGCACTCCTCCTCGCATGGGTGTGCGCAGGATACCCGGTCAGAGTGAAGCCGCAGAAACCGCAGAAGCCGCAGACAACCCTGCAGAAAACCATCAGAGCCTTTGACGGATAAAGACAATGAAACGAAGTGTTGGAAAAAGTTAAAAGTATGCGAAGAGCGAACAACTAAAGCAAAAAAGTCGTATCTTTGCGCCAATGTTTATCAGATAAGCAGAGTTTCGAACTTAAAACAAGAAAGAAAACATGAAGACAGAAGAAATCGCACTATCGAGGGTCAGCGAGAACGAAGCGAACCCTCGAACCATAACAGAGGCGAATTTTCAAAAGCTGGTCAAGAGCATCCTCGTCTTCCCTAAGATGCTCCAGCTTCGCCCGATAGTCGTAGACGAAACCTACAAGGCTCTGGGAGGGAACATGAGAACGAGGGCACTCTGCCACATCGTGAGCATGACACCGGAAGCCACCATGGACGTTCTCGACACAGACCAGCGGCTGACCGATGCAGAGAAACTGGCAATCGCCAACTATTGGAGCCAGTGGAGGGAACAGCCAACTGCGTGCATCGTCAAGGCATCAGACCTCACGGAATCGCAGAAGAAAGAATTCATCATCAAGGATAATGCAGGATTCGGAGACTGGGACACCGAAGCACTGGCAAACCAGTTCAGCGACCAGCCACTGACAGACTGGGCAATCCCACAATGGATTCTCGGCATGGCAGAAATCGGCAACGAGCAAAAGCAGGGGGGCGAAACTCCAACAGAAGGAGAAGGAGCACCGAAACCAAGCCTAGTGGATAAATTTGTCGTTCCTCCCTTCTCAATCCTCGACACACGCCAAGGCTACTGGATTGAGCGCAAGAAGCAATGGCGTGCCATCGTTTCCTCGAAAGACATCGGGGCAAGCCGTGAACAGACCCTCGTCCGTTCCAAGGAAATGCGATACAAGGAACTCTACAGCAAGAGCGAGAAGTTCAGAAAGGAGAAAGGCATCTCTTTCGATGAGTATCTCGAAAACTACGTATCGCCCGAAGAGAAAGCCAAGGCAGACCGTAGCGTATTGGCGCAGGGTACAAGCCTTTTCGACCCAGTGCTGGCTGAAATCATCATGCGGTGGTTCTGCAAGCCACATGGAAAGATTATCGACCCATTCGGAGGAGAACAGACAAAGGGCGTTGTCGCTGGTACGCTAGGCTACGACTACCAAGCTGTGGAAATCCGCAAGGAGCAGGTCGACATCAACACAGAGGCGACCAAGGACTACGGCAGCGTGAAATATTTCTGTGGCGATTCTAACAACATCGGGCAGATAATCAAAGACAACGATTTCGACCTCTGTTTCACCTCGCCACCATATTACGACCTCGAAGTCTATAGCAAGGAGGATATGAGCGCACTCGGTACATACGAGGAGTTTATGAGCCAGTACGAGAACATCTTCAGACAATGCGTAGACAAGCTGAAAGACGGCTCATTCCTGGTTGTCAAGATTGGGGAAGTAAGAAACAAGAAGAACGGTGAGTACCGAAATTTCGTTGGCGACAATATCTCCACCTTCCTGCGGCTCGGTCTGCACTATTATAACGAGCTCATCCTGATCGAGCAGGTCGCGTCCCGATGCCTAAGAGCAGACGGTGGCATGAAGTCACGCAAGACACAGAAGTGCCACCAAAACGTTCTGGTATTCTATAAAGGCGAAATGGACGAAATCAAAAAGACGTTCGAGGATATGCGGCAGCCCGAAAAGATGCACACAAACGTGCTCGTTTTCTACAAGGGCGACCCGAAACACGTCCAAGACCATTTCCAGCCTATCGAATACAACGAGGAAGAAGCGCAGCAGCTTGCGGACACCTTCAACAGCGTAGCACCACCAGCAGGTGAGGAAGAACAGCCAGCAGAGGAAGGAGGGCAGAACGATGAAGGCACTGACGATTGACATCAGCAGAAGCGCAAAGGCAATCCGTGCCTGCATCATCAAGCGGCACATGGAAGAGAACCACATCGACCGCTGCGTCTGCTTCTCCTGCGGCAACGCATCAAGAGCCATCAAGGAGGCAGGCATCCCCTGCGTTGAAATCTCTCCCGGTGGCGACCTGAGCGCAAACCGCTGGTGGAGCATGAACGAGATACGCAACACCTTTCCCGATTCCTTCGATGCAACGAGCGGACACCTGCCCATGGATATGATGAACCAACTGGCAGCAGAATACAGAGCCACCCTCTCCGACACCATCAAGGAAGGGCAGACCTACATCATACCGACTGGCAGCGGTGAGACAGTTATCTGCTTGCGGATGGCTTTCCCCAAGTCGCGGTTCATCGCCCAATGGGATAACCATGATCCAAGCTGCGAGTATTCAGACCAAGCACCGATGGCGCAACTGGTAAAAGCAACTGGGGAATGGGAGATAATAAACGGATGAGACGATATGCGGGCGTATGTGCCACGTTCTCAAACTATGCGTATAACTAAGCATGATTGAAACGTTCGAGCCGTGTGCACGAAATTCGCACAAAATAACCTTCAAGGGAGCGGAAACGAAAAAGGCAGGAGATTAACCCCTGCCCATCGCTTTGAGAATACACTGGTTGATGAAGTCGCTGCGGTCTTTCTTATCGACCCCTTCCAAGATGCCAGCCACGTCCTCGGTAGCACCGAAATAGAATGTCGCAGCGTATTTCTTCGTTCGCCCTGCACCCTTGCGAGCACCTCCCCAAGACTTGGAGGTAGTTTCATTTGTAGCACTCATAATGTTAAAAATTTGGTGATATGAAAAATAATTCGTAAATTTGCAAACGAAATCCCAAAGTGGGGTGGTGGTTCCAGCACCACCCCTTGGAGCTTAGAATAATCTAATCGTAAATGATAAGATTTCTATTTTCCAAATTTTCAATGAAATTTTCAGTACGTTCATAATACTTTGGGATTTCATTTTACTTTTCCCTCATCCTCGGAGGGTTTCAGTAAGTAAGGACACTTCCCTTATTACGTTTGCAAAGATACGAAATTTATTTGAAATATGCAAGTTTTTCAAGTAGAATTTTTATAAAAAATCAAATAAATTTCAAGTAATCAAAATATGCCACAAGGTAACAACAACAAGCTGCGAGCACAGCGCATTGACATTGAGAACCGCCTGCAGATTATCGCACCCCTATACCGCAAGGGATGGACGGAGCGAGAAATCACGGCAGAGGTTCGCAAGCGGCTCGACAGACCGAAATACAACCAAGCACACTGCGACATTCAGCGGCTATTAAAGGAGTGGAAGGAAGAGCGGCTGACTGACACCGATGCAAAGATTACAAGCGAGGTGGCAAGGTTGAAGCTGGTGATACGTGAAGCGTGGGACGCCTGGGAGAAATCCAAGGAAGACTACCACGAAAAGAAATCGAACCAGCAGGGACTCCCAGTCGTAGATGAGCGAGGAAGGATGATTTCCATCGAGACCGTAAAGACGATGATGTACGATGCCGAGAAACGAGGATTCGGAGAACCACGCTACCTTGACATCATCATCAAGGCAGAGACGCAAATCTGCAAGCTGCTCGGACTGGATAAGGTCGTGCTCGATTTGAACGCAGGATTCCAAGGCGGCATCGAGGTACGATACGTCAACTCGGGACACCAGTGTGCATCCAGCGAGCAGGAAGTAATCGAGCGTGAGGGATTGGATAGAGAATAATATTATATACCACAATTTGTTTTAAGTTTTAAGTTTTTTAGTTTGAAGGAATGGCACTATTTGACGTTATTGGTGAACTGTATGACCCGAATGCGGACGTAAAGCCAAGGTTTCTCGTAAACCAAGGAGGTACGTCCTCGGGGAAGACATACACCATTATGCAGCGTCTTATAGTGCTTTCTTTTGAACACCCCATGGCAATTATCACGGTGTGCGGTCAAGACCTCCCGAACTTGAAGGTGGGAGCCATGCGAGACCTCGACACCATCCTGCACACAAGGGCAGAACTGCTGGACTGGTTCAAGAACAACAAGAGCGACAGCAGCTACAGAGGTAAGAACGGTTCAATCATCGAGTTCAAGAGTTATCAAGATGCGCAGGATGCGAAGAACGGAAAGCGTGACTACCTGTTCGTCAACGAAGCGAACGGTGTGCCCTACGAAGTGTTTTGGCAGCTGGCAATCCGAACACGAAAGCAGGTGTTCATCGACTACAACCCAAGCGCAAGGTTTTGGGTGCACAACAACATCATCGGCAGGGATGATTGTCGATTGATCCTGAGCGACCACCGGAACAATCGTTTTTTGACAGCGCAGGAGCACAAGAAAATTGAAGAGATTGACGACCCCGAACTTTGGAGAGTTTATGCGCGTGGACTGACCGGTAAGATAACCGGACTTATCTTCACTAACTGGGGCATCGTTGACAAGCTGCCACCAAAGGACGAATGGAAGATGGAATGCAGGGGGTTGGACTTTGGATTCACCAACGACCCGACAGCAGTGGAGCACCTTATATTGGCGCACGGAGAGTTGTGGGTGGACGAAGAAATCTACCAGCCGGGGCTGACGAACGACGACATCGCAGACCGATGCAAGGAAAACGGACTGACAAAACAAGACCTTATCATTGCGGATTCGGCAGAGCCTAAGAGCATTCAGGAGATACACAACCGAGGGCTGTGGATAATAGGCAGCACCAAGGGAGCGGACAGTATCAACAACGGTATCGACATCTTGAAGCGTTTCCGCATCAACATAACAAGACGCAGCCACGGTATCATCGGGAACATGCAGCAATACAAGTGGAAGAAGTCAAGGGATGGAGAGACCACGAACCAGCCTATAGACGCATTTAACCACGGCATAGACGCAATAAGATACGTAGCCTTGAAGAAGTTATCCGTATCGAGCCACGGAACGGCTAGGGCGCACGTATTAAGGCAAAGATAACAACGAAAATATAAAGCGTATGGATAAGAACACGACATTCAAGTATTGGCTGGCAGTGGCAAGACACACCAGCTATAAAATCGGCAAGCAGCCACGACCAGCGTTTGTCGGAGGGAAACAAGTGCCCGACAATCTCAACCAGCTATCCATCGGGCAGCTGATAGACCTTTCCCAGCTGCCGGACAGCGAAGAAAGTCTGTATCAGATAGTGACAACCGTCCTCGGTCTGAGCCACAAGGAAGTGGAGCAGGCTAGGGCGGTTGATGTCGTTATGCTCATCGGCTGGGTAACATCAGAGGTGGAGCGCATCAACAAGCTCTTCGAGAGCACCGACACAGCGAAGCCAACAAGACTGGAGAAGGAGGCAGGCATCGATACCCTGCGCTTTGGTCTGTTCGGCATGCTGGACTGGTATGCGGTAAGGATGGGCATCAGCGACCACGACCAAGTATTGAAGACGCCATGGCTTCGCATCTACAAGTGCATGGAAATGGACAACAAGAGAAGCGTGTACGAGCGGAACCTGCAGAAGTTGCAGGCTGAGGAAATGAAACGTAAATCTAGATAATTATGGCAACAATCAGAGAGACATTAAAGCAGCTGGCAGCAGACACGCTACCAGACTACACCTACCTTTTCGAGGATTGGGACACAGCGGACACCAAGCTGGAGAAACTAAGCTACCCGGCTATCGTGTGCATCATCCCAGCCAGCGGCACGACAGAGATACGCAACGGCAGGGTATACGACACCGTGAACGTTGCCCTGGCTTATCTTGACACCGTACCAAGGGGAGCGGAAGGCGAAGACAACGGAGAGTGCATCGACCGAATGAAGGTGGCAGGGGCAAGGATGATACGAGCCATCAACCAGTCGCACCAGTTCGAACCATTGGAAGGGCAGCAGTACTACGAGACCATCATCGAGCGTTTGAGCACGATCGTGTCGGGCGTAATGTACTCCCTGCAACTGACACAGAGAATAGGAGGGTGTGAGGTATGAGCAAGGGAGGTATTCAATTCGACCCCAAGGCGGCATCGCTCATCATGCGTGAGGAAGTAGAGAGAGCACGGCAACTTATCATCAACCACATACGTATCAATGGACAGAACGCATCGGGGCGCACTATAGCGAGCCTAAAGGTGGAGCAGCCCAGCGAGGAAGAAACCATCCTCTGGGGACACAAACCATTCGGAGTTCTCGAGACCGGACGAAGGGCAGGAAAGATACCGTACGGCTTCCGTGGCATCATCCGGCAGTGGATGAAGGACAAGGGACTGCACGGAACGCCTATCCCCTACAAGACCGACCGGGCACACAAGTACACTCCACAAGAGCGTGGCGACATGAGCATGGCAGGGGCAATCGCCCACACCATCGCCACCAAGGGTTCCAGACTGCACCGGACTGGCGGCAGGGCAGACGTATACAGCAACGTAGTGCCCGACACGATGAAGCGGCTCGGGCAGCGACTTATTTTCTTAATCCACCAGTCGGTGGGCAGTATCAAACTAAACAATGAGATGGTATGAGACAGACAGAGAAAAACAATATCACGATTCAATACCCGGACGCTGTAGGCTTCGCATTCCTTCCCTGCATCATCAAGGCGAGAGGGAATAACCTATCGTGGATTGAGGTAATAATCAGATGTTACAACATAGAACGAGCCTACAATGTGGAGGCGTTCAACGGCAAGTGTATAACAGACTTCAAGGCATACGTGCAAGCTCTTTTTGACGGACGTATCAATGCAGGCTATGATTGGACGATAGGCAGTGACGCCAGCATCCTAAACATGCTCGTAGGTATCGAGGTTAACGCATACAATGACAGTGATAGCCAGCTTGCGAGCTTCGACTTCACCACGAACATGGTATGGGGTGCGCCAAGGTATGGGGAGACCTGGAACGGCTACAAGCGGCTTACATGGTTTACTCATTACCCTTTCTCCTTCGGCATATACTTAAGCAAGGCAAACACCAAGATACTTATCGGTTACGAGGGAGCACCCAATAAGCTACTGGAGTTTTCGGCTAATGGTATACTGGACTTCAATGCAGACATATTACCGAGCGGAGCAAAATACTGGAACATCTACGACTACGATGGAAAGATTCAGCAGGGAACGTTTGACAAGACTTTCGACCTTACTTTCCGCCTAACCACCGGAGGCAAGCAGTCTCTATTGCTTCGCATCGACAGAGACGATGCTGAGAGTGGCATTTATCTGCGTTGGATTGACCGGCACGGATTCATCCGATATTGGCTCTTTGCGGCTGGGGAGGAAACGAGGGAGATATCCAGCGACCTGAGTTTTATACGCAACAATCTTGACGAATACAGCGACATATACGGCTATGTTGGCGACAACGGAAGAAAGCAGGGATACGAGCGCACGGATTCAATCAAACTTTGCGCTCCTTTGGTAGACCGTGATACGTTCGATATGCTGCAAGACCTTGCCAGTAGCCCAGTCGTTGACATGTATCTCGGGGGAGACTGGACACAAGAGGAAGACCAGTGGACGAGCGTGACAATCAAGGCAGGAAGCTATACGAAAAGCACAGCTTGCTTGCAGGACTTTGTGTGCGAAATGATTATTAACAACATTAACGTGCAGAGATTATGATAGACCAGCAACTTTATATAGACGGTGTTTTGATGGATTTGCCGGAGAGCACCGATGTGGTTCTCGATATTAAGAGCAACCTTTTTCGTGACGTCACGAAAATGACCTCGAACTACACGTACACCATCCAATTACCACGGACGGTGCACAATCTTTCTGTGTTGCAGCAAGCGGACAGACCGAAGAGCGGCAGCAGATACCCTTTTATTTTCCACCAATGCAGTTATTTCCGTGGAGGTGTGCAAATTATCAAGGACGGACGTTTGAACGTTCTGAGCATCGAGGAAAATATCGAGGTCTCAATCTATTGGGGAATTATGCCAGCGTTCTCCAAACTACTTGAAAGTGGAATGAAGCTAAACGACATCAAGACTGATTTGCACTTGCCTTTCAACCAAGTGAACACCGTATCGGACAGGCAGACAGCCACGACCAATGGAGTTTTTTATGCTAGCTACATCACGGAGCAAGCTGTCACGGATGATAAAAGCTGGCAAGGCTCGTTTAATGACATCAAGCCGAAGACAACAAGCAAGGCTTATCTTTCGGCAGGAAAGAAGATTCAGACTGGAGAAATTAATGGGGCTTATGTGTCTGGCGACTACATTGTGGATGATGAGTATCAAAGTCTTTTGATGGAGTTTCGTGCAGGAACACGTGTGGTTATCAGTGGGGCTGCAAGTTCGGGCGAGTACCGGACGTTTGCCGTACTGGATGAGGATAAGAAAATAATTATGCTTGCAAAGGAAAATCTCAGCGGAGCAATAACACTGGATGCACCTTCCTTGGCTCGCTATCTTATCATAAACTCCAAGGGCACGCAATCTGTCAGTGTCTCGCTAACAATATCTGAGATTACTGATTCCCACGAAAGTCACATCTATGACCACAAGAAAATGTACTGGACGCAACCTTGCGTGACCGTAAAGTGGTTGCTTGATATGATAGCCAAGCAGTCGGGAGTATCTTTCGCCTTCCCTTCAGAGTATGCAGATTATATTCGGGACTTGGTTGTTCCTCTTATCAGCAACAAGGCAGATGAGGGTACAATCGAGGGCGAGTTAGTCGGCACGTTCGGCAATATGACAGCCGTGGGGGATATGAGCCTAACTTTGACGGATTCCATTACAGCCATATCGCAAAAGGCTGGAGAAACCGTTTCTTTGCTGAACGTTCTTTCTGATTGTACGCTCTATTTTGATGTGCAAATGAAATATGACTGGGATGCAGAGCACGGAACGTGGCTACCTACGGACAATGGAATTTACTCCAAGAACGTAGCACCTTACTACATCGAGATACTGGTAAAGCATTACGATGATGAAGGCGAGGGCGACGCATACAACGTGGGTGCGCCTTTCTATTCCGATGGCAGTGTCAGAAGGTTCTATATTGAGAGATACCGAGACTTGATAAATAATCGTTGCTATCGTCTTATAACTGGTAGTGGCTCTATAGAACTGAAACGATACGACAAAGTTTATTTCAAGCTAAAATGTGAGGACGGCACGCTTTATGATACCAAAACATACGATGGTTTCTTGCGTGCTGGCATCAAGGTAGGGGACAGCGTTCCAGTTGGTGGAAAGTTCCCTATCGGCATAAACCTTCCCGAGATTGAGGTAACAAGTTTCGTGAAGTTTCTTTCGCTGATTACTGGAACGTTTCCACGGCAGCTGACCAACAGCGCACAGGTGCAGTTCATCAGCTTTGCAAGTGTATGGGCAAACAAGGGCAACGCATACGACTGGACGTGCAAGCTCATTCCGTATGACAGGCGCATTGCCCCACGAAAGAGCGAGTTTTCCGTCTCAGACTACAAACAGCACAATTACTACAAGTGGAAGGAAGATGATCAGACTATCGGGGACTATGACGCAGACTTGAAGATTAACAACGCAACGCTGGACTATGAGCAGGATGCGTGGACTTTGCCGTTTGCGGCATCCGATGGAAACCGTATACCAATACGCACAAAGGTAACTGAAAGTGGTGGCGGAGAGTACAAGGAATGCAAAGAAAGAATAATGAACCTTACGAGCAACCGAGACGAAGCCACGCTGTCTTTTGATATTCGCTTGCAAGAAATCTTCGATACCAAGTACAGGCAGCTGGCGAACACCGTAGCCAACGCACACGTAATCACTGAACGGCTCAATCTTTCGGACTTGGATATCCTAGATTTTGACGAGACGAAGCCAGTGTACCTTGCCCAGTATGGAGCGTATTTTGCGGTTCTTGAAATAAAGACCACAAGCAGCGGATACAGCGAGGTGACAATGATAGAGTTGAACAATTAAAAAACAAGAAACTATGACAACAGAAGAGCAGAAAATACTCGACATAAAGGTCAAGTACGAGGATGCAATCTACGGCATCATCAGATACAAAGAAAAGATAGAGCAGTTGAAAGCTTCCCTCGAAGACTTGAAGAAGCAGGAAAAAGACGGCACTATATCACGCAACGAATACAAGGTGCAGACGGAAGCGGTGAACGCAACCATCAAGGAATACCAGTACAACGTGCGAGCCTTGCAGAAGGAGGTGCAGAACAGCATCAGACAAGAGGAACAGCAGGAAGGCAGTCTCAAGTCAATGCGTGCCGAACTTTCGAACCTGACCAAGGCTTATTCGGAAATGAGCAAGGCAGAGCGAGACAGTGCAAAGGGCAAGGAACTTCAAAACCACATCAACGCTTTGACGGACGACATCAAGGAGGTGGAAGAGGGCATCCAGCTATATCAGCGAGGCGTAGGTAACTACAAGAACGCAATCACGGAAGCCATCTTCGGCAACTCTCGCTTTGGTGCATCACTCCAAGCCATCGTAAATATGGCAGGGAAGAGTGACGGACTAATCGGGCAGCTGTCAACGAGAATAGGAGCATTCAAAACAACCGTTCTCGGACTTGTTACAAATCCTTATTTCCTGGCAATGGCAGGAGTAGCAGGTGTAGGAATGGCTTTCAAGTGGTTCTATGACTACAACAAGGGATTGATGGAAGCCACACGACTGACAAGGGAGTTCACTGGCTACACTGGCGAAGCACTGGAAACGATGAGGAATAGTGTTGCAGCCACAGCGGACACGATGGGAAAGGATTTCAAGGACGTTCTCGGAACGGCTGACAATCTTATGTCTAACTACCACCTATCAGGAGAGGAAGCGATGAAGGTTATCAACGATGGATTTGCGAGCGGTGCAGACCTATCGGGCGATATGTTGCAGAAGATACAGCAGTATGCGCCTACCTTCCACGATGCAGGTATCTCGGCAGACCAGATGGTGGCTATCATCCAGCAGACACGTAGCGGTATTTTCAGCGACAAGGGTCTCGACATCATCGATATGGCGAGCAAGAAAATTCGTGAGATGAGCAGCGGCACGGCTTCCAGCCTTGACGCTATCGGCATTTCCAGCAAGCAGGTGCAGAAAGACCTAGCCAACGGAACGAAGAGTACCTTCGATGTTATCCAAGAGGTCAGCAAGAAGATGAAGGACTTCGGAGCGGACAGCCAGCAGGTGGGCAATGTTCTGAAGAACGTCTTCGGCAAGCAGGGAGCACAAGCAGGTATTCAGCTTATCGAGCAACTCGACACGATGACAACCGACATCGAAGAGGTGAAGAAGCAGACTGGAGAGTGGGGAGAGACACAGCTGGAGAACATCAAGCTACACAAGGAACTCAACAGCTACCTTTCGTCAATGTTCGATATGAGCCAGCACGGATTCGAGGAGATGATCGAGAAGGGCAAGATGTTCGGTACGAAGATTCTCGTCCAGATAATGAAGGGTTTGTTCAACACCATCAACTACTTCATCGACTGGTACAACGAGAGCCTTCTTCTTCGAGGGGCAATCAATGCAATCGGAATGAACTTCCGATTGATGTGGAACGCAGTCAAGCTTGTATGCAATCTAGTAATAGACGCATTCAAGAGAATGGGTTTTGCAGCCAAGGGCATGCTCGATATCCTCGAGGGAATCGTTACATTCGACCTATCCAAGGCACAGAAGGGATTTAAGGAGATATTCGATATTTCCGGAACTATCAAGGAAGTATGGCAAGACATCAAGAACGCTGGTATCGAGATAGGAAATTCATTCGCTGACGGATTCGAGAACACCGTGAACGGAAGACTGAACCATCTGAAACTTGCGAACCTAGATGGTGGAGCAACCAGCAGCGAGCCAGTGAACGGAAACAAGGGAACGACTCCAGCAGCAGCCAAGGGCAGCACCACCAAGACTAAGACGCAGAGAGCCAAGGAGGAAGCGGAAGCAAAGGCAGAAGCAGAGCGCAGAAAGAAGCAGGAAAAGGAATTGCAGGCACAGATTGCTCTTATACAGTTCCAGTACAACGAGCAAGTAATGGACGCAAAGAAGCGATACCTCGCAGGCATGTACGACAACGAGCGAGACTACAGCAACGACCTCGAACAGCTGGAGAAGAACATGGTGGCACGAAGCATTGACGCATACGTGGCGGCAGGACAAATCGGAGCAGACAAGGCGCAGGAAATGCAGGCAAAACTTCTCGACATCATGATAAAGGCGAAAGCGGACATCAAGAACCAAGCCAAGGAAATTGTCGATGCCATCAATAAGGAGTTCGAGGAAGCAGAGAAGAAGCGCAGGGATGCGGACATCATGAACGGTGGAACTGGAGAGGAAGACGATGCTGCCAAGCTGGAAAGATACAAGGCTTTCCTGGAGCAGAAGCTAGCAACGACACAAGAGAATGTTGAAGCGCAGAAGCAGCTACAGCAGGAACTGCACGATACGACTTTGCAGTTGCAAGCTGACGAAAACAAGAACAAGCAACAGAAACTTCAAGAACAGAACCAAATGATAGCCGATTATATCGGGGCAATCGGTGATGGTTTATCTTCGTTTTTCGAGAGCCAGAATCTGACTTTCCATAATTTCCTCAAAACCATGCTGACAACCTACCTAGATGCGATAGAGAAGCAAATAACTGCGACTTATGCAGCTATTCTTGCAGATAGTATTCTTCATGGAGGATGGGCAGGAGTTGCAAGTGCAGCAGCCAAACTTGCTTTAATCCAGGCAGCGTTTGCAGCAGCCAAGGCAGCAGTCAAGGGATTCTCCACTGGTGGCTACGTCCAAGGCTCGGGCACTGGAACCAGCGACAGCATCCCGGCAAGGCTTTCCAATGGCGAGAGCGTAATGACCGCCAAGGCGACCTCGATGTTCAGCCCTATTCTCTCGGCATTCAACCAGTTGGGAGGTGGCGTGCCTATCGTAGCGAACACCGGGGGCAGCAACATCGGCATGGATATGCTGGCGGCAGCAGTCGCTAGAGGGTATCAGATGGCTCCCCAGCCAGTAGTGAGCGTGGAGGAGATAAACCGCACCCAGCGGAGAGTGCAGACGATAGAGAATATCGGCAGGCTCTAAAGGTTGCAGTTATTTCATCAAGATTTGCGTTCTGAGCGGTTTTCTCTTGAAGCTGGTAAAGTTACACACCCAAGAGGATAAAAGCCGCTTAGAACGCAAAATTTCGGCTAATTTAGAAAAATTAACTGCTTACGAGATAAACATATTGAAAATAATCGTATCTTTGCAGCGTTTTAAAACTTAAAAATAACAATTAAATGGCAAAACTCAGAATATACAACGACATCGACACCCAGGATAATAAGTTCTGGTATCAGTGGTGGGGTGGCGATTGCGTATGTTTTCAAGACATCGATGCTTTTGCGGCAAGCATACCGAAAGACGATGATACAATCGACATGCGCATCTTCTGCAATGGCGGTTCTGTAGTTGAAGGCTGGGCGATTTACGACCGACTGCGGCAGAGCGGAAAGAAGATTTCCTGCACGGTTGAAGGCAAGGCAGCGTCCATGGCAACCATCATCATGCTGGCAGCACCAAAGGAGAGCCGCAAAGCATACGAAAACGCAGCCTTCCTCCTGCACAATCCGTGGGTTCCCGGCTGGTGTTTGGGCGACCAGCTGAACGCTAAGGACTTGAAAAACCAGAGTGAGGAAATGCAGATGTGGCAGGATAAGATGGTGGACGCATACGTGGAGCGTTGCGAGTGCGACCGAGAAGAGATACAAGCCTTGATGGATAAGGACATCTTCATCAGCACCAGCGAAGCTTTGCGCCTAGGACTTATCAGCAGCACCGTAGCACCAATCAGCGCAAGCGCATCGAAACGCAATATCGAAAATTTTATTAATTCAAAACAACAAAATCCAAAAACAATGGAGAAGAAAACAGAAGTAAAGGCTTCTCTCCTCGACAAGATTCTCGCCAAGTTGGGCGTGAAGACACTGGAGGAAGCAGAGCAGGCGGTGGCAGAGCCACAAGCCAAGGCAGAGCCAAAGGCGATGGAACTCAACACAGCAGACGGACAGACCCTGACCGTGGAGCGTGAAGAGGGAGATCCACAAGTAGGCGACAAGGCAAGTCCTGACGGAACGTTTGAAATGCCGGACGGCAAGACAATCGTTGTCGAGGACGGTGTTATTACCGACATTCAGACCGCAGACGATGAGGAGCCGGACAATGAAGGTGGTGAGGGCGGCAGCGCATCAAGCACCGACAACGACACCGTAGCCAAGTTGCAACAGCAGGTAGCAGCACTCAAACAGCAGTTGAGCGACACCAAGGCACAGCTGGCAAGCGCGCAGAAACTTGCGAAGAGCAAGGAAGACATGCGCATCCTTAATGCCGTGAAGATGGCAGGCGGTGCAGAGAAGGTGTTGGCAGGCTTCAGCAGCCACTACCAGCCAGCACAGCGACAGCCAAGCGGCAAGGGTGCTGGAGAGCAGGTAGACGTTAAGGAGGACGCAAAGACTATCAGCGAGAAGGTCAAGGCTTTGCGTTCCAAGAAGCACCCAAGCAAGGACTAAACCGTTGTAAATTAAGTAAAAACAAATTAAAGAGTTATAAATTATGAGTAATACTTTTGATGTAAAGCAGTTCGAGAACTTTGTCCTCGAACCCGAAAATCTGAAGACCATCAAGGATGCCGTGCAGGAGACATTCTACACGGACGAGAACCTTGCGGATTTCGTCACCATCGCTAAGGTCAAGGACGGAGACCCTATCGCCACCATTGGTGAGATGGAGATGGTCGGCAAGGCTGGAAGCGGCTGCGACCCAACTTATGACGAGAAGGGCATCGCCAACAACTTGGAGCGCTGGAAACTTGGCGACTGGCAAGTACCAATCAAGATTTGCTATGATTCGCTGAAAGGCTCAATCGCTGAGTACAGCTTGAAGACTGGCACAGACATTGGAGACCTCACCAGCACCGACTTCATGGTAATCTACACCGATGCACTGGAGCGTGCTATGAAGCAAATGGTTTGGCGCTTCGGCTGGTTTGGTGCTGAGGATGCGCAGACTGTTTCCGAGGGCGGCAAGCTGACCGATGGCTTGAAGAATGAGTACTTTACCACTTGCGATGGTCTCTTCAAGAAAATTTTCGCAGCTACAGCCACAAAGAACCGCACCGAGATTGCAGCCAACAAGGAAACCACGATGTCGGAGCAGATTGCGGCAATCCGCAAGAATGGTGTGGCAACCGACCTTGTAGACAATATGCTTATGAACGTGGACTCACGCATCATCGATGATCCGAACGCTGTCCTCCTTATGACACGCTCGCTGGCTGATGCATTGACTTACGACATCAAGAAGACGTACCACGACATTATGCCTTGGGAGAAGGTCTTCGATGGTTTCCAAACATCGACCTACAACGGCATTAAGATAGCCAGTGTAAGCATTTGGGACAGAATGATTAAGGGCTATGAGAAGGGCGCAACAGCGTACAACCTTCCACACCGTATGGTATTCTGCAACCCTAAGCAGCTGATGGTCGGCACACCGCAGGATTCGCTCATTAGTGAGCTGGATGCTTGGTTCGACCACAAGGAGCGCAGAAACTACATCTACTCAACTGGTAAGATTGGCACGGCTCTCCTCGAAGAGAACATGATCCATGCAGCTTACTAATCGCTCCAAATCTTTTTTTTAGTATTAAGTTATTCGACAAAATCCTCAACACCCACAAAACGGTGTTGGGGATATAACAATTTAAAACGAAATCAATATGGCAACAACTTGCGAGAGCCTTATCGCCCAGGACATCATCATCCCTTGCGAAGACCAAGTAACAAAGGGATTGGAGGGCGATGGACTTATCATCAACCGAGACGACATCGACTTCACCAAGTCCGTTGTCGAAGGCAATACGATTAAAACATTGGTCTTGAAGACTGGCAAGAAAGCATACGCCATCCGGCAGGAGGGCAGCAAGCCATTCACTGGAACCAAGACCGAGCTTTCCGTTGGTACGTATCGCAACAGCTGGAAGAACACCGTGGCAATCGTGGTGCTTGCGAACACACCTGACGTTTGCGCCAATATTATTGACGGCTTAGCGAACGGAAAGTATGTTATCATTCTGCGCAACCTATCGAAGGGAGCGGACGGAAGTGCAGAGTACCAGGTATTCGGATATGCGCAGGCACTGAAGGCAAGCGCAGGCGAGAACGACAAGTACTCAGACGATACCGAGGGCGGCTGGCTTATCACGTTAGAAGAGGAGAGTGTGCCAAAGGCAGCTTATTTCTTCTTCGACACCGACAGCGAGACCACAGCAGCCAAGTACGACAGCCTTAAAACAGTCGTAGGAGGGTAAGCCATGACCTACGAGGAAGCGACAGCCAAGGTCGGGGAGTTGAAGGCACGTTTTGACAGTCCCTTCGATTCAACCGACAAGGCAGTAATCGAAACTCTCTATAACGAGGTAACACGAAAGCGGTTCGTGCCAACGACCTGCCAGCAGTGTTACCACGATGCTCTAATAGAAATTTATCTGAAACTCAAAAAAGAAAAGGCAATGCCAAAAACATGTAATTACGCAATGAAGGCAGGCTTCATCATTTCCTGCCCGGATTTCTACCATGGCAAGATTTTTACCAACGAAAACCTGACCGACAAGGTAGCGCATGAATATCTGACGAAGTATCCACAGATGGAAAAATACTTTCAGAAGATACCCAGCGAGGAACTCATCGAGAACAAGCAGCAGCCAGCAGGCAGCGACAGCGGAGCAGATGAAGCCGCTGGAAAAGAGCCAGCCGAGAAAGAAGCAGGCAGCGACAAGAAGAAAGACATCGACCAAGCCGAAAAAGCAGGCAAGGAAGAGTAACAAAACAACAAGTAAAACGACACAAGCAAGATGAACGTAAAGACAGTTAAAAAGCCAAAGCGAAGGATTGATGTTGGCTACGTTAGCCGATTCAAGATGCAAGCCTACGGATATGATAACCTATATCCGCAGAACCTCGCACGCATCACGGAAGCCAGCGGAACGGCAATGCTTTGTCTGAACCGTTATGCCCGATTCATTGAAGGCTACGGCTTCGACAGCGATATTATCGCGGCATTGGCGATGAACCACCAAGGGGACACGGCAGACGATTTACTACGGAACGTAGCGCAAGACCTCGCACGCTTCGGAGGCTTTGCCCTTCACGTCAATTATAACGTTCTCGGGCAGGTGTCGAGCGTGAGCCACGTACCCTTTGAGAATTGCCGACTGGAAGAGACGGACGACAAGGGGAGCGTGGCGCACGTCTTGCTGCATCCCGACTGGGAGCAGAAGAAAACGAGGAACGGAAAGCGGTTGATGGTGAACGACAAGACCGTGGAGCGCATCAACGTCTTCAACCCCGACCCCGACATCGTTCTTGAACAGATTGAGAACGCTGGCGGCATCGACAGCTACAAGGGACAGATTCTGTGGCAGAGCCTTGACGGAAAGTTTACCTATCCGACAGCCAGCTACGATTCAGCCATCACGGAAATTTCGACCGATGAGGGACTGAGCAACGTGAAGATGAGGAACGTCCGTAATAACTTCCTCGTATCATGTATGCTCGTAACCAAGAAGGGCGTACCTAAGTTCAACGAGAAAGGCGAAGAGGAGGAGAGCGGACAGATGATTTCCGATGAAGAACTTTTGCAGTTCCAAGGGGACGAGAACACAGCGAAGATTCTTGCTGTCGAAGTGGAGAATGAGGAAGATGAACCAAAGGTCGTGGCTTTCCCTACGAAGAACTTCGACAAGGAGTTTTCCGTGACCGACAGCAGCGTTATCGAACGCATCTACGCCCAGTTCCACCAAGAACTTTTCTACTCCATCCGTATCGGCAAGCTGGGATTCAGCGGTCAAGTTATGCAGGACGCTTACGAATACTATGCAGGCGAAGTGACGACCGAGCAGCGATTCATCGAGCGTGCCTTCAAGAAGATTTTCAAGAACTGGCACGACCCAGCCATTCAGAACCTAGACCCGAAGCTACAGCCGTTGAAGTATATCAGCAGCGAAGCGGCAGGGAACAATACGATAGATTAATTGATTGAGCCTATGGGAGAACAGAAAAGAAAACAACTTATCACGGTAGACCAGTTCCGGGAACTGGCAAGACCGACCAGCACACACCTAGATGAGGATGAAGTGAACGCATACATTCGAGAATGCGAGGATGCGAACATCATACCAGCCATCGGGTGGGAGCGGTTCAAGGCAGCGACCGAGCAGGGAGAGTGGGGCGATTCTGTATTGCCCGATTTCCAGCCTGCAACTTTCCTGGACGGTGGCGAATACACCACCAAGAAGGAGGGAGATTGCAGCCAAGACGAAACAAAAGTGCAGAAGTACACCAGCGGAATACGCAAGGCACTCGCATATTTCGCGTATGCAAGACTTTTTCGTGCCGACGGCACAATTATAAGCCGTGCAGGTGGAATGCGCCACAGAGACGATTATTCAGACCACGTTCAAGATATTTCGAGCAACAAGCAATACAACGATATTTTGGATATGGCAGAAAAATATTTATCAGATGCCCTTGAATACCTCAAGACATTCACCTCGAAAGGGGAAGTGAAGCCACAGCGAGGAACGAGGGCGCACATTCACGCAATAGGAGACTAAGTGATGGAGACAATCGAAGATATATTGAAGAGGGCTCAACAGATTAGGGATGAGACTGCAATCGGCAAGAACTCCGCAACAAGGGTGGGCGGCGTTCTTGTAGACATCTGCCAGCATACACAGAGCCTCATTTCAGAACTCAACAACAAACTGGGCAAGAATGATGTTATCAACTCGAATAACATCGCTAAAGGGGCTGTTACCTATGAGAAGCTGGGCAAGTCTTCTGTTTCGTGGGAGAGCCTTGCCCCAGAATTGAAATCGTACATCTATACGATGAGCGGTTTTCCCGAGTATCTTTTGGAAATGATGGTAAAGGGCATTGAGTTCGTTCAGAATGATACGCAGCTATCTATGAAGGTGCTTATGGCAGATGGCAAAAGTGAGATAATAGACGTTCCAAGATTAACAATTCAAGATATAGATAAGATTTTAATATGAGTTACAAATTATTAGATTCAAACGGTTTGTCTAGGCTATGGACGAAAATAAAAGCAAGTTTTGGCATCGCTATTGTTGATAATTCTCAAAATTCAATGATTCCATTTGTCGCAAATCATCAAATCGTTACTATGAATAAATCAGGTAATATCAACGTGTATGATTGGTTTCAAAAGGCATCGAAAGGAGGCATTCTGGAGGTATTCTCTACAGGAGCGCAAGGAGGTTACACTTATTGCACTAACAAGGACAATCGTAGCGTCATGTATAAAATACAAATGACATCACATGGTCCATATTTTTATACGATTGATTATTTGAAAACATCATACGATACCTATGCACGATTAATTAAGATGGATGATAAGACACTTGCTGTTGCAGAGTTTGTTCAAAATGTTTTAACTTAAATTAATTAATATAAAGTTTTTAGATTTTAATGGAATTTATTTACATGAAAGATTTCTAAAATTTTAAAATTATGGTAAAATTATTAGATTCAACGGGTTTAGCCCAATTGTGGAAGAGGATTAAGGGGTCGTTCGTTAGCAATCGTGGAGGTATTATTAATTCCGAGGTGGATGATGAAGGCTTAACAATTCAGAATCCAGGTGAAGGTTATACGATTTTTTGTCCTCAAGGTATAACGACCTATAATGATGCTCGCGAAATAGTATCAGAATTAGCGTGGGGGGATTTGCTATTAAATAGAATACACCTAAAAAACGGTACTTCTTCGCAGGTCCTTATCGCCGATGGCTCCGTTAAGACAATCAATACAGCCAACGGCATTTGTGGACTTGATGCCAACGGAAGAATCCCGCTCGCACAACTTGGCAACCTTGATACGTCTTTATTCATTCTTGTAACCAGCCTTCCATCATCGGGCGAGAGCAACAAGATATACATCGTTAAGGACGGAAGCGATGCCAACGATGTGTATCAAGAGTATTACTATACCAATGGTGCGTGGGAAAAAATCGGTACTCACGCCGTGAAGGTCGATTTAACGCCTTACGCTAAGAAGTCAGAAGTAATAAAGTCTATTGGTTTCAGTAGCGTAGACGCAAACGCAAATTATCAAAGCAATAGTGCAATGCGCAATATGTTGCTTACACTTGGTAATGATAAACAGATAGCTGTGGAAGTACCTCTAGCGGCTCCTAGATCTTTCGGTTTGAGACCACTTGTTGGTAATAATGGTTTTATGAGCGCTTTCGATAAGGAAAAGCTAGATGGCATTGCGGATGGTGCTAACAATTACACTCTGCCTACTGCCAGTGCATCGGCGTTAGGTGGTATTCTTGTAGGTTATAGTACCAGCGGTCGTAATTATGCCGTCCTGCTAGATGGAAGCGGTAAGGCTTATGTTAATGTTCCGTGGACTGATACGCACGTAACGGTTGATTCTTCACTCTCTGAAAGTTCAACCAATCCAGTGCAAAATAAGGTTGTTAATGCGCAATTCACCAAAATTGCAATTGCCTTGGGAGCAATCAACGAGTCCATCAACAATCTCAATTATACGGTGCTTACCAGCAGCGAAATTGATGCTATTTTGGTGTAAATACAATTTTTCAAGGAAATTATATATAAAAAGATACAATAATCAAGGAAAATTATATATGAATGACAAGGAGAAAGAACTATGGCGAGTTATAGACAACGTAATCAAGTGTTGTGCTATTGAACTTCAGAACGGAGAGTTGAGCATTACGAGAGAAGACGTTCTCGGCAAGTCGAGAGCAGAAAACCTCGTAATGACACGATGTATGGTCGTTGAGCAGATGATACACGCAGGATTCAGCATAACGACCATTGCGACCGTATTAAACCGCACCGTTCCAGCTGTTAGGCATCTTTGCAAGATGGCTTACACCTATATCAGCACGTCCAGAGTCTACCGACTTGCCACGGCACAAGCGACCCTTCTAAACAAGGACGTTGAGCCGATTTGCGTTTAATTAAGAAACAAAAAGAAAATAACAAAAAGCGCTCTTTGACAATAATTCGATTAATACCCTTATAGTAACTTTTTGGAGTGAGCCGTAAATCAGAGTAACTTTGCAGCGGATTCAAATATTTTGTTTCCGTAACGTAATTAACTCAAAATTTATGGCAGACACAATCGAGAAAGTTTATTGCACTGGAGACGGTGGCAGTAATGACCTAGCAACGGCATTGATTGCTAGAGGTAACAACAATGACCCTATGGCGCTTATGGCGGCAATGGGCGGTGGTATGGGCAACTGGATGAATAACCCGTTTGCCTATATGATGATGATGGCTTGGATGCGAGACTGGAATAACCGTGGCGGCAACTTGCAGGACACGGAATTGCAGAATCAGATTGCGAGCCTTCGCACACAGATGCAGGACGGCAATAATACGGCTCTCCTGATGGACGCAGTGAAGGGCAATGGCGTTGCTCTTGGTCAGCTGGCGCAGAATCTTAACTGCGATATGAACCAGCTGCAGAATGCAGTCTGTGGCGTGCAGGCGGCTATCCAAGACGTAGGCGGTAGAGTTGGTTTTAGTGCAGAGCGTGTAATCAATGCCGCTAATTTGGGCGACTTGAACATCGTGCAGCAGTTGAAGGATTGTTGCTGCCAAACCCAGCAGAACATTATCCGTATGGGCTACGAGAACCAGTTGGGGCAAAAAGACATCTTGAACGCTATGCAGCAGGGATTCAGTTACACTAATACTGGAATCGAGCGAGCAGCGTCCAACATCGGCAACCTCTTGCAGGCTATCGCCTGCGACATCAAGACCAGCGGAAAGGATAACACGCAGCGTATAGTTGATGTGCTTAACAACCACTGGCAGGAAGATTTGTTGCGCCGACTGAATCGTGCGGAACTACAAATCAGCCAAGAGCGTCAGAACGCAACACTCATCGCAGCGCTGAAGCCAACCACAACAACGGCAGGCTAACAAAGGGTATCAATCTAAGGGGCAACTCGCCGTGATTATCGGTGAGACCCCTTTTTGTCTAATTATAAATAAAGAGCAATATGACATTCAAGGACTTACAAAAGAATCACCCAGTTTATATACTGAATAAGGAGACAATAGAGGTTAAGCAGGGCAAGGTATTAGAGAATGTGGCACACGTAGACACTGGGCTGGGAACTATCTCCAGCGGTACACAGCCGATGCGCAATATTACCATTGATGTGGATGGCAAGGCGAGCGCCTATATCATACCCGAGCAACTGGCGGTAACGTACGCAGGCAACTTCGTGCTATCGACCAATAAGAGCGGATTGTCGCTGGAGGTTGAGAGAATGAAGAACGAAGCTGACACCGTCCTGCAATCAATAGACCGTATGAAGGAGGTCAAGGAGAAGAGCGAGAGCCTTCTAGCGGAACTTAATCCAGCGGTCAAGGAGAAGCAGGAGACCGACAAGCGGTTCAAGTGCATCGAGGGCGATATTTCCGGCATCAAGGGTATGTTGAAGGAGCTTCTTAGCAAACTAAGTTAAGGAGGGCGCACAATGAAGAAAATCATCGTTTTGCGCCATTCCTGCAATAGCGAGGAAGAGCGACACCAGCACCAAGAGAGCGGCATCATCCACAGCTTGCCATACGAGAAGGCAGCAAAGGCACTCATGGGAGCCAGTGGGTATGTGGCATACGTTGCCAAGCACGGCTACCACTTCACGAAGCAGCTAGCAATCAAGGCAAGCGAGCAGATGAAGAACGTAGACGGAACGAGCCACCGATGGACGGTAGACGAAATCCGGCTGGCGACAAACAACGAGATAATCTCCAATGGCGCAACCATCGGGGATATTCTCTATTTGGCAAATATGGCTTATGCGGACTTCTATCCGAAGGTAATCAAGACCGAGAGCGACTGCGTACAGTATGCTATTGCCGTAGCCAGTGATCCGGACGGATACGAGGGTATGGCATTCTGCAGGTGGACGGCAGACATCATCGGAAAGGGTGTGACCATAGACTGGGAGAAATTGGAATAAACCAAAAAATAAATATTGATATGAACGAAGCATTCAACGACTTTCAGGCGCATCATCTTAACTTGTGCGCCCTAGTAATTTTTATCTGTTTCGCTACAATTCTGATAGCGATGACAATTGACTTGATCGCAGGCATACAGAAGGCGAAGGAACTACATGTTGCAAGAACGTCAACTGGATTGAAGAAGACTTGCGACAAGGCGAAGAAGTATTTTCCCACATTCGGCATCGCTGCGCTTATGGACGTAGCTACGTGCATTATCTCGCCATTCCCGATATTTTCTATCGCCTGGACGGTATACCTTCTTTCGTGCGAGTTCAAGAGCATTCGAGAGAAGGCATACGAGAAGGCAGAGATACGCAAGCAAGACCGAACGATGCAGGTAATACTGGAGAATAAGGACGAGATTGCGAAGGCGGTTGTCGAGATACTAAGAGAAGAACGAAAGGAAGGAGGAGAAAAGGATGAGGATAACTAGAGAGCAACTTATGAAGGTAATGCCGAATGCAGGAAGCAGGGCAGACACCTATCTGCCAATCATTAACGGATGGGCAGAGCATTTCCGTATCAACACCCCTTTGCGAATGGCGCACTATCTCGCCCAGATAGCCCACGAAAGCGGAGAGTTGAGATACACCAAGGAACTGGCAAGCGGCAGAGCCTACGAGGGCAGGAAAGACCTCGGAAACACCCAGCAGGGCGATGGCGTGAAGTATAAGGGTCGTGGATTGATACAGATTACCGGCAGAGCGAACTATCAGAAGTATGCCCATTATTGCGGCTTCGATGTTGTGGGCAGCCCGGAACTTTTGGAGCGACCATTTGGAGCAACAAAATCCTCGATGTGGGTATTCGACACCTTCGGCTGCAATGAGTTGGCAGACCAAGACGACTTGAAGGCTATCCGCAGGAAGATAAACGGAGGGTACAACGGACTGGCAGCCTGCGAGAAGTATTTGAAGCGAGCCAAGCAAGCCTTAGAAAATAGTATGCTTACGTAACAAACACCATAATTAAAGCAAGTAAAGTATGGAAAAATCAAGAAAAGGGCGAAATTTGCGTTCTGTGGCGTTATTTTTCGCTGTCCTTATAATTACCCCACTTTTGATTTTGGGGTGTTCCTGCGCTAAATCAGCCGCAAATAACACGATTTATCGCGATAGCTCACTCACCAGCGTAAGACGTGACAGCGTGAACCAGCGACAGATCCACTGGCAGGACACTCAGCAGCACGACAGCGTATTCAAGCATGACAGCGTGCTGGTGTACATAAAGGGTGACACCATCATAAAGGAGCGGTGGCACAATCTTACGACCACCAGGTGGAAGACAACGACCAAGACGGACACCATCGTGGGCGACATTTACACATTCGTGACCGACACCATAAAGGTCAAATATTACGTTAACCGATACAAGACCAAGGAGGTAGAGAAGCCAGCGAGCACATGGCATAAGATAAGATTATTCGCTGGCGATTGCGTATTACTATTCCTGGCAATCTTTGCGGCTTGCTGGATAAAGGAGCGCATCAAGAAGAGGGTTCAATAGGTTCAATCATAATATCAAATCTTTTTAAGGGCAGGAAGCGCAGGAGAGCGTTTTTCTGCCCATTTTTTGTGCGAAGAACACTTTTCATTGAGAGAAAAGGGGTAGGGGATATGAGAGTTAGATTATATTCATTCTAGCTAATGCGTGCAGGTTATTATATAGGGCGTGGAAAGCGTACCGAGAATAGCCGAAAGCGTACCGAGAATAGCCGAAAGTGTACCGAAAACGACCGAAATCAGCTAAAAACAGCCATGCTTACGACATAAACAGCAAATAAAAGTTAAAATATTAATATCTTTCAGGTAAAGTTTTGGTAGAACCGAAAAATATTAATATCTTTGCATCGTGTTTAGGAGATAAGCACATTAAACATTCTGTAACTAAGCCCTAGGCAACACGGTCAAGCCAATTAAAAATGAAAAAGCCAAATTCAAACGTTTTAGAGTTCACAACAAAGTTTATCAACTCAAACTTCCGTATCAAGGTCTTCGGACGTGACGAGAACGGCAAGAAGATTAATACACTCGTAGGAGTGAGCGGTATCTTGAAGTTAATCGGCGCAGAACTCTTCAATAAGTTCGTTAAGCGAGCATTGAAGGCAGGTTTGGACGCTTGCCGCTGCGCTCTCCGTCGTGGTTTGGTTGTAACATTGTATGCTAAGTAATCAAGGGAGGGCGAAGCTATGAAGAAGTATTTTGTAAACGGAAAACAGATATCCGAGACAGAAGCAATCTTGATTGATATGGAGAATAAGAGATTGCAGCAGAGCAACAACATTGCAGACTGGGCAGGTATTCAATTTATAATTCAAAGATAGGAGACAATACAATGGCAAGAGCAAAATATTACATCTAGAGACAGATGGAAGGCAAGGACATCGATGAGGTGGCAAACTTTACACGCAAGGACAAGGCAGAGCGATTCTTGAACAAGCTATTCAGGGGACTAAAGGCAGCCGACAGACATTATCCATACTGGGTACGACAAGGTTATTTCAAGTCTGAATTTGTAGGCTTACGCGTGAATTTCAAAACAGAGTATTGGATAGAAAAGTATTAACCAGCTGGGGGCAACCCCAGCACAATCTATCGAGATATGAAACAGTACATTTTGAACGGCAAAAATAGCCTTGGGACAGTTGATAGCCACATCGAGGACTACAGAACCAAGGAGAGAATGGAGGAAGAATTTTCTCGAATTAAGGAAACCTTCAGAAACAACCCACACGTAGAAATGCTGGAAGAAGGCGACCGACACTTCAAGTTTAAGGTCGGCAGGGTGACATTCGAGTATTATATCACGGAACGAGAAATTTAAATTTATAAAGATATGAAGGAATACGACAAGATACCAGCACAAGCAGTGGTCGAGGTAACGACCAGCTGGGGAAGAACCTGCCTGCGAGAGATTGGGCGAGACCTAAAGGAAGGCACGGTGCTCGATGGCTATTATTATCCAGTAAGCAAGGCTTTCGATTTCGTATGGAAGGGAGAGGGCGCAATGCTGTGGATCGGGGACAACGGAAGGCTTGTCAGTCTTGGAGAAGGGCAAAAGCATAAATACATGATGCTTGGTCGCCTTCTTTCGGATTGCAAGTACTTCATCAAGACGGGTCCGAATGTAAGAAACCTATACTTTCCCAACATCGCCCGTCATACGAAGGAAATGCGGATGTACTGGAAGGAATTGAACATCAAACCCGAGTGGCTTTCGTACGAGCAGATTGGCAAGTTGGAGCACAAGATGAACCAACAATTGACAATCAATAATCGGTATATTAAGAAGCGTGTTCATAAGTTATTCAAAAACAGACATTAAGAATATGGCAAAGTTTATCAAAGTGAAATCTAACGCATATCGTGAGATTCTAGTAAACAAAGAACACATCTTGTTTTTTCAGCCAAAGCCAGATGGGACAGTGATAAAGCTTGATGCACCTTTTAATGGTGACACCGTTACTATTTACACGGAAGAGGATTATGAATCCTTCAAAGATAGAGTATTAAACAATAATATCATTATTAGATTATGGCAACACTTATTAAATCGACTGGCGAGCAGATGACCGTTAAGCCTGCCAGCGGTGGTAAATTTACCTTGGAGGAACTTCAAGGATTAGTGAGCGGTTTTATTGAGCGCATTGACCTAGAGTTCAGAGGAGGATTGATGTATGGCTAATATATATATTACCAAGGATGAATATGATGCAATATCTTTTTGCTCGGAGGAGATTACATCAGCAGTTGAAGGAGGAGCAGATGATGAATACGTAAAAGAAGCTGATAACGCGTTAATGGCAATTGCCTCGATTCAACGTAAGTATCGTAAAGCACTAAAGCGTGAGAATGCTCTTCAAGATGCCAGGGCTGCAGTTAAGAAGTTGCACCCAGAGTTAAAGGGAGAACTTTACAACAAGTTAGTTAAGAATGTAGCAGAACAATTAATAAACGGAGGTAAAGACAATGACAGAGCAAGAGTACAGAGAAGCCCTGCACGAAATCAACGTGAGGGCTGAGAACGAAAAAAGAATACTGGCAAGAGCGTTTGCTTTTGAGCACAGTCCAGTCATGGTAGGAGATTATATCAGCGACCACTGCGACACGATAAGGGTTGAAAGATGGGAGATTTCGAATAGAACCCACGAATTTAACTCCTTGCCTTGCCTTGTATATCGCGGTATGACCTGCAAGAAGGATGGCACGCCACGAAAGAACCCGAAGAAGTGTAGCATCTATCAGTGCAACCTTTTGCGAGTAAATGGAGAACCAGTAAAGAATCACGGATATGGAGAATAGAAGAAACATCAAGAGAACGAAGAAGGGTGCTGGCGCAACGGTCAAGCTAGTTGGCATACAGATAGACAACGACCTGCTGCCTTACTTGAATGCGCAACCGAACAAATCAAGGTTCGTGAACAAATGTATCCGCAAGAAACTTTTTGGCTAAAAATTTTGCGGTTACAAAAAAAAAGCGTACCTTTGCACGCACTGAATGTTTAAGGGTGGTGCGTGCATCACTTTTCCCACGCCCAGCGGTTTGACTTTTTCGCCGCTGGGCGTTTTCTGCTTATCTCGTAAGCAAGAATGGCTAAAATTAGCCGCTCTAAGCGGTTTTCTTTGTTTTTGTGTAAAGTTGTACTATATCGAGATTTAAAGCGAATATGGGGCGATTTCGCTAAAAATAGCTCTATCTCTTGCCATACAAGACCCAATCAATAACTTTGCGGTTTGCTTCATCTACTCTCGATAGGTCTGCATTGATGTAGGTATCAGTCACCCGGACACCGAACGAGTGACCCAGCGCAAGCGATATTACGTCCTTTGGTATTCCAAGGTTGAAGGCTATTGATGCCCAAGTATGGCGAGCGTAGTACGTAGTAAGCCCAGGGCGAACCTTTCCTAGCCTTTTATTTATCATGACCGTTGCAGAATCCACGTTCTTGAAATGCTCCGAGAAACGAAGCAGCGTCTTATCCCCTTTATATTTCTCAATGATCCTGAGAGCTTCGGGATGAAGCAGGATGGAGTAATGCCTACCAGTCTTCGCCCGGTCGTATTCAAGTCTTCCACGGATGACACTATCCTTTGTCAAGGCGAACAAATCACGCACGTTGATACCAATCAGCAGGAACATCAGCAGGAACATGTCGACCAGCTCATCGCCACCAGCTTCGAAGACAGAGCGAATTTCCTCAACAGACAAATCTCGCTTTTTTGTTGTCTCAATTCGGAGACTGTACCTGCGGAAAGGGTAATTTTTCGTTTGCTCATTATCTATCGCCAAGTTGAAGACAGCAGCGACACAGAGCATCCTGCTGGTTCTGGTATTCCTCGATAAGCCTTCCTTTGCCATAAAAGCATCGAAGTCTTCAAGCCAAGACCGATTAATCTCATCGTATGTAAGCATAGCCGCTTTTTCCTTCCCAAGGAAAGCTTCAATCTTTGCCCAAGTGTACTTATATCTGTTTACCGTGTTCTTTTTTAGATTTCGTTTCTCGTAGGCAATGAAGCCATCACGAAGCAATGCAACTTTTTTCCTTGCAGGCTCAGCTTCAAGGATGATTAAGTCCCGGAGTTCCCTAGCCGTAATGTCGCCACGGTAAGTTTCCCGGCATTGCGCCTTCATCATCATTCTATTATAAAAATTCAGACGGTCAAGAAGAAAGTCGTTTATAGCATCACGATCGGGACGCTTACGCACCTTGCAAGCCCTTTTATCCCATTCATCTTTCTTGCAGTATTGATTGAGGGATATGAAGGCAGTCCCACCGTGATGGTTGACGGCAAGCCGGATGGAGAACGTGCCATCCTGCCTTTTTACCCTGGTATCTAAATATAATCTCAGTGTTGCCATATTTCCGTGCAGTATTTATTCAGTTTATTTTCAGCGTTAAGAGCCGCAATGGTGCAACGTGGTGCAGGATTGCAGCGTTTTCAAGCTATCCGAGTGCCAAAGAACCCCTTTAAACACTGGGGAAAGCCGTTAAGTTGTACTTAAAATCATAACGTATGCTTTAAATGTTTGAAAACCAAAAACTTATGCAGGCTGCTTTTTTCTTGTGCAGTTTTTATTCAGACTTTTCACGATTTCAGACGTGAAGCCAGTCGCGTAGAACTCACCAGAACCAAGGAGCAGCCAGTATGGGTTCACGTGATAGTCACGGATAAGGAACTGAACCCAAGACGGACGGAAACGACCATAGCACTCGGCAGGGTTGTCACGCAGGGACATCATGTTCCAGCGATTAAGAACATACCGGTCTGTTATCGTTTTAAGACCGCCAATGCAGCCATCAGCCTTCAGGCGGTCGAGGGCAGAGAAGAAGCGCACGACTATATCCACATCAGCGGACATCAGATTTTTATCTTCCATATTCATTTTATCTTTTTGTAGGCACGACAGAAGACTTGCTCCATACGTGCCCGGTGGTTATTCAATCTTTGCGACCAGTCCTGCAACTGAGCCAGTGAGGGACGAGAAGCCAGAAGCCCATCCACCTCGGAAGGGGTGAGCACTGGCAAGTATTTCTCGTAGGCGAGAAGGTTATAAATTGTAGTAAGTGTATTCGACATCAGCGTCCACCCATTTATATATTACTTTTTTGAAGCCGAGTTTTTTAAGTGTATCCTCTACTTTATCTTCGAAATCTTTTATATTTCTATTTGCAGCAAATACTCCACCGATGAAGGTTATAGTTTTTCCGTTCCCCTTAACCTCAATATCATCTTCCCAAAGTTTATTACCAAGAGCCTTTATGTATCTTTTGCGTAATTTAGGCTTTGCTTCCTCCATAATTTCCGCACGTCTTTTCACGCAATAATGGCGAAGAGAAGAAAGACGCTCGTTAGCATCATAGTATTGTTTCATACTATCCACACCATTATCGTATGTTTTGTAATTATCGTATTGGTTGACGTAGAAACCAATACCGTTAACGTCCGCTTTATTGATTTCCTCATCAAGCACTTTAAATCTAGATAACTGAGCCGAGTCGCGACTTGCTGCAGAAATTAACTCGTCATACCATTCTTTTGAGCCTGCAATACTTTCTTTCTGCTCTTTTTCTGCATTCGATGAAGCGGTCATTCCTTCATCCGTATTGCTATATGCAATAGTACCTAGTATGAAGGCAACAAACATACCAAGGATGGCATACTTTCTTTTTTGCAGATTCTCGGGAAAGAAGAACATAATCTTCTTAGGTAAGACTATTGCCACAATAAAATAGAGAGCCGCAATCATTGCGACATTTGAAATAAATTCAGCCATATTACTTTTCGTTTAAATGATTAATATTTCTATCGTAGAACTCATTCCAAGCCTTTTTCTTGAAGAAGACGAAGAAGAGCAGCAGCCCTAGGACGACCATCAGCAGGTGGAGCGGATGGCGCAAGACACCGAACCCGAAAGAACGCTGGAAGTCGATGCAGAACGAAATCAGCACTCCGTAGGTAGCGAACGCTCGATGTACCCAGCAGAAGCCATAGGCAAGGCTGACGATGATCCAGGCGATGAAGCCGAATATTGAGCAGTCGAATATCCACTCCGTGAGTTTTACACGAATGCCGAACGAGAGCAGAGTGCAGTGAACCAGCATTACAAACGCACCCACTGGAGGGATAATACCTATTATCAACCTGCTGGCTTTCCATAGCCAGCTTTTCCCGAGGGCGGCAAGAAGTATTTTCTCCTTCCGCTCTATAAAATCCTCATCTTTCATCATTACTTAGAATTTTAGTTGATATTGTACCTGGAGCGAGAACTAAAGTTCACGCAGCCACTTCTGACCCGATTTAGTCTTAGACCAAATTACGAGACTGGTGCCGATAACCGCACCGATGAACATAAATAATGTTGCTAGTTCCATAATCTAAAGCAAGTTATTTTGTCTAAGCCATTTTTTGCCGTTTCCGGTGAGACAGAATGCGAGGAACACCATACAAGGCACTCCCACAAACAAGAAAGCTAAATATACTCCCATAACTTATTTCTCCTTTTCCTTTTTCTCCTTTCCGTCCTTTTTGTTGCTGAGTACGAGACCCACGACCAAGCAAAGGAAGGCTAGGGCGATTCCAACTATATAAATTAACACTTTATCCTCGAAATCCTTGAATAGCGAACTAATCACGACACCGGTCAAGATATATTTCGACACATCAACGAAGTACGAGCCTAATTTTTCTATCCACATTGCGCTGCAAAGTTACTAAATTATTTCTGCCCGACAATGGCAAGCAGGGTTTCAACTTGCTTTCGAAGAAAGGAATTTTCACTTTCCAAGCTTTCGACCCTAGCCTGCAGTGCTGCATCACTACCTATTGACTGGGAAACGTTGGAGCTGTTCGAGCCATTGACATTTGAACCGAAAACAGCCTCTTCCATCTCGGCAGGGAGGGGAGGGGCACACTTGTCGATGATTTCCTTTATCTTTTGTATGAAATCAATTTTTATAGTTTTGCGACCAAGACGAGCCTGCACATTCTGTGGTGTAGTCCCCAGTTCTCTAGCTACATCGCTCATTGTCAAGCCCGAACGCTTTATATACTGTTTTAATTCTTCTCCACTCATAATTGTAAATCAATTTAAAATTAATTAAAAACTTACTAAAAGCAACTGCAAAACAATTGTTTTTCAATTTCTTTTTTGTATTTTTGCAACCGAATTACAAAACGAGTTTAAAAACTCATTTGCAAAGATAAAGAAAATAATTTAAAATACAAAGAAAAATGGGAGAAAATTTCAATTATGATTTCAGAACCCCACTGCAGAAGCAGCAGGACGAACGAAAGAAGAACATCATTGCGATGTTTGCAGATTTCCGGGCAAAAGCACCTGCCGAGACATCAGACAGCAGAATTATGCTCGCAGTTTCTCAGCATGTTGGTTGCACCCAGCAGAACGTGAGATGCATCCTTATTAAGGCTGGCGTAATCAAACCAAAGAGACGCACAGCCGTGCGCAAGTAATCAAGTCGAACCAATTAACATTCAGAGCGTATGAAGAAGTTTATCGAGTTTGTGACAAGTGACGTAATGTTATCCGTGGCATTTGCCATTGCATTAGTAACTTTAATTTTTTGGAGGGCTTAGTATGACGAACGTAGAACCAAAGGTAGCGGACGCAGGCAGATACACCATGACAGAGACCTGCAAGGTGCTTGGTATCCATCGCAACACCCTGCGCAGATGGTTGCAGGCTGGTAAGATTAAGGTCAAGTTCCGCAGAATCGACAACCGCAAGGTTTTCGAGGGCAGCGAGATTAAAAAAGTCTGGAGGATTGCCCTATGAGCAAGTTATCAATCAATATGCGCAGGATGATCGTGAAGTACACAGACATCTGCTGGCTTATCACTAACTGGAAGGCGAACCGCAAGACCAGAAAGCAATGCGAACTGAACAACAAGTGCTATTTGGAGGCAGAGCGAAGAATCCAGTACCGAGAGTTTGAAGGCAACCTTTGCTTGGCACTGGATAACATACCGCTCATACCACTGGACGGAATTGGCGGCAACGAGGTATTGAAGTCGTGCCGTGAGACTTTCCAAAGTTACATATTCTCTCAGAGAGGAGGTAACAAATGAGGAAGATTATCAAACGATGCGAAGAGGCAATGTACGATGCCATCTGGATGGAGTTAGACCGTGATCCACAGCGACCAGCGGTTGCTAGGGTAGACATCAAGACCAAGGCAGGCGACATCTGCGTATGGTGCGACAGAACCGGGAACGTAGCGGTCGTGACGCACAAGAACAGCAACAACGACAGCGAACGGCTGGAGGAAGCCATCGAGTGCTGCGTTAACTATCAAGACGTGATGGACGACTGGCTGGAGGGGAATAGCCAATACGCAGACCAAGACCAGATGGATGCCTTCGAGGAAAGCAGGCTCGACAGCCTTATTGCTCAACTTGTTTGACCACACGATTATTAAACAATTATATGGCTCCCTGCGGTGGCAGGGCAAAGGGCGCACGCAAAACTCATTTCAAAGGTTATTGGTTAGTTGTTTTTTACCATGCAATATGCGGAAACAGACAGCGTGCGCCCTATAACGGAAGGGCATCCCTCGGCAGCTGGCAAGGGGGGGTAAGTTTTGGCAGTCAACTGGGGTTCGAATCCCCAGCCTTCCACTAGAGTTAATGAACAATATGTTGAACAAAAATTGAACGAATTATGGAAAATGAGATTATCCAAGTGAGCGGTGGCGAGATGCTGGAAGCTATCAACCGCTCGGAGATTGACGGACAGATTGCCACAGCGCACAAGTTTCCGAGAGACATCATGCAATGCAAGCAGAATATGGTCGCATTGGCAGCGATGGACGATGATGTAGCCTACAACTGCTTCTATCATCTGGAACGCAAAGGCAAGGATGGGCAGGTTTCTATTATCGAGGGTCCAAGCGTGAGATTTACAGAAATTATCTCTGCTTGCTGGAAGAACCTGCGCATTGCTGGACGCATCATTGCCAACGATGGCAAGACCATTACAGCACAAGGCGTATGCCACGACCTCGAGAGCAACGTTGCCTACTCCGTAGAAGTGAAGCGCAGCATCCTGACATCGAAGGGATATACCTTCTCGCAGGACATGCAGGTGGTTGTTGGTAATGCAGCCGTGGCGATCGCCCAGCGCAACGCAATCTGCAAGGTCGTGCCGCAGGTATTGATTGCAAGTGTAGTGAAGGATGTGCAGGCGAAGGCACTCGAACACATCAAGCAGACTGGCGTACAGAGCCAGTGGAAGAGCTGTGTAGCCTGCTTCCAAGTATACCAAGTGACAGACCTTATGCTTCTTGACTACCTGGGCAAGAAATCAGCCGAGGAAGTCACGGCAGAGGATATCCAGAAGCTGGCAGGAGTATACAACGCCATCAAGGAAGGCACGACCACCGTAGAGGAAACCTTCAAGAAGCCAAAGCAGCAGGAAGCCATCGCACAGCAGGTGGAGCAGCAGGCAGTTGCCAGTAAACAGAAGGCGGAGGAAGCTATGAAGCGTACTGCAGGCAGAAAGGAGGCAGGCAATGCGTAAGCATAAGAAGAATCTTCGCCCCAGGAAGGTAGAGAAGAAGCATCGCTATTTCTACGCAAATGTTAGCTTTATGAGCGCAATTAAGCTGAATACCATAACTAGGGCGGAAGTAACGGTGGAAGCAATCGGGGAACGACCATTTTTTCCAGTTACTGGAACTATCAAATGGTGTGCCGAGCAATACAAGGACGTTGCACTGAATGAGACGATTCAAGTTAATAACGTAATCGAAATGAGCAAAGAAGACTACTTGGACTTTAAGAAGCTAGGTAGAGGTACAAACGCAAAACTGTAAAGTTCAAACACAATAGCCCGAACCGCCACGGAGCAACCTTCGGGGTGGGCTCCCAACTCTTATAAGCAGGGAATCCGTGGCAACTTTTAAACATTCAGTAAAAATTATGGCAGAAAAAGAAAACAAACAGAGACACAAGAGCACCATCGACAAGTACTTTGCTAGAACCGCCAAGGCATACAAAGCATGGGCTGATGAGAACGAGGAAGAAAGAAACTTTCTACAGATTGCAGCTGAGACGACTGGAGATACAGATGAAGACGGAAACCAAGGATTCGATTTCCATATTTCCTACCACTTCAAGACCGAAATCCTCGCAAACGGACTTGCTCAAACAATGGAAAGGGATGAAGACATTTGTCAGATTATCATTGCAGCAGCAAAATTGTATTATACCGCAAACATAAAAATAAAAGAATAAAATGAAACAGATTATCAAGTACGAGAACAGAGAGGAGTGGTTGCAGAACCGCTCGAACGGAATAGGAGCATCAGAGGCAGGCACAGTGCTGGGACTGAACCCATGGGAGACCCCATACCAGTTGTGGAGACGCAAGAAGGGCATCGACCCACCAAAGGTTGAGAACTTCGCAATGGTTGCAGGACACCTGCTGGAGGACGCTGTGGCGCAGTTTTTCCAGCGAGAGAGCCACTGCCACATCATCAAGGCATCGACTGACGACTACACCATCACGAACACCGATACACCGTATCTGCGAGTAAGCCCAGACCGCACCTTCTGGAGAGTTGGAGCAACGCACAACGAAGCGAGCAAGAGCATCCTCGAGTGCAAGACCACGCAGATGCAGATAGACGCAGACGACCTCCCGAAACATTGGTTCTGCCAGCTTCAGATGAACCTCGGTGTGGGCGAATACAAGGATGGAGCACTGGCATGGCTGACAGCAGGCAGGGAGTTCGGCTACCGTGATATCGACTTCGACCCCGAGTTCTTCGGCTGGATGCGTGACGAGATAACCAAGTTCTGGGTGGACAATATCGTGGGCAACCAAGAGCCAGCAGCATACAGCGCACAAGACGTTTTGCTGAAATCACCACTGCACAAGGCAGGAAAGGAGATTGAAGCCACAGTAGAAATCGGTGACATGCTCATCGAATTGAAGGAAATCAAGGAGAAGGGCAAGGCACTGGAGAACCGACAGAAGGAAATCGAGGACAACTTGAAGCTGTTCTTCGGGGACGCTGAGAGCATCGTGGACGGAAACGGACGGACGCTGGCAACGTGGAAAGCACCGAAGGCATCTGAGAAGTTCGATGCAAAGGCTTTCCAAGCAGACCACCCGGAGGAATGCGCTGCCTACATCAAGCAGGTGCAGGGAGCACGAAGATTACTCATCAAGTAAAGGCAGGGCTTATGGCTAGTGTTCCTATATCAAAAACCGACCTAAGGAATATAATTTCCCAACTGGAGAATTATATTTCCCTAGGTGGGGAAGTGACAGCTACGACCGACACAAGCCAGCGGAACAAAATCCGTATGGCTACCGTGCTCAAACGGAAGCTGGAAAAGAAACTATCATTATCAGAATAAAATTATGAACGATTCATTTATCTTATACACATCATACTACGCTCTGATTGAAGGTTTGACCGATGAACAACTCGGGCAACTGACGAGAGCGATATTTCTCTACGCAAGGGATGGGGAGATAATCAGTCTCGAACCAGTCGTGCGTATGGCTTTTGGATTTATCGTTGACGATATGAAACGAAATAAAGCCAAGTACGAAGAGAAGGTCGAACGATGGCGAGCCAACGGAAAGAAAGGTGGCAGACCAAGAAAAAACCAAGAGGATAAGCAAAAACCAATTGGTTCAGAAAATAACCAATTGGTTTCAGAAACAACCAAACAAAACCAAGAGGTTTTTTCAAAAACCTTATATGATAATGATAATGTATATGTAAATGATAATGTATATGTAAATGATAATGTTGATGATAATGATGTTTCTAAAGAAACAAATATATTAGAACCTTCTAAAGAAGCTTCTATGCAAAGTTTTTCTCGGAAAAACGTTTGCGCTGCAGCAGAGCCGCCAAAAAGTTCTGAGAAGAAGAAATCCAAGAAAGGCGAAATCGACTACGCAGCCATCAAGGACTACTGGAACGAGCAGCACGACAAGACCAACAGCGCAATGCGAAGGCTGACGCTTATGACGGAAAACCGCAAGGAGGCAATCAGAGGAAGGCTCAAGGACTGCAAGGGAGATATTTCCAAGATTTACCTGGCCATCGACAAGGCTATGGCTAGCGACTATCTGAACGCAGGACATTCCTGGGCATCATACGACTGGGTAATGACAAGGAAGTATTTCCCGAAAGTCCTTGAGGGCAACTACGATGACACCAAGCCATCCGCAAGCCAGCAGCCGCAGCCGCAAGACCCGGCAGCAACGGCACGCCCAAGCATCGGGGAACTCTACGAGCAAGCCAAGCACCAGCAGCCAGCGAGCCAGCAGAGCCAGCAGAACCAAGACGACAAGTTCAGATGGGTAATACAGCAGAACCTTGCCGACTTGAAGAAGAATCCGCACAACAAGCCAGCCAAGGATTCGCTTGCGAGATTCTACGAGCAGGGAGTTCTGCAGCGGCTGGGCATCAACTGGAGACCCGAAAAATAACGAATGAGGGCAAAATCAGCCGCTCTGAGACGTTTTCACGCTTCGGGCGGTAAATTATAAGTCAAACGAAATTTAAACGCTTAAAACAAGAAAAATGGAAGATGATATAATCAAAATCAATAAGCCCGATGATATGGACCAAGTGTTCAAGGACGGGCAAGAGATAGAAGTAGAAGGCGTCAGACTTCGCTACGACAAACACGAGGAATGTAGCCATTGTGCGCTCCACGACTTCGAGACAGGCTATTGTTACAATGCAAGATGCCACCTAGGTTATGATGGAGTATTCACTTACATTAAATAGCAAAAGACTATGGAAGAGAAGTTATTTTTTCACGAGTGCCGAGCCGCTGGCAAGGTGTTCAAGACCTGCGAGGAGTGGATAGCTTACGTGCAGGAGCATAAGCAGACTGGCAGCGAGGTAGTAGCCGAGCACGATGGATTCCAGTACAACGTGAATGACGTTTGCATCAACCCGAACGTTAGAGCTAGCTATAAGATAGACAATCACCACAGTTGGCAGGTTAAGACCGCAAAGACGCAATACGGCTGGATATGGGGGTACAACATTACCCTAAATGAGAGCGGTTCGTGTTGCGGTGCGGTTTACCCTAGCAGGTACGACAATTCGGCTCAATTCTTCGAGACCGAGGATGATGCGCTGATAGATGCGCTTTCGTTCATCATTCGCCAGCTGGAGGGCAAGAAGTCAAAGACAAAGAATGTAAATATTCTATTGTGGGCGGCTAAGAATCAGCGAATGGATATTAAGCACCCGCAATTGGACTTATTCAGTAATCAGAAACTATAGAAAATGGAAGTAATGTATATTGTGTTATTCGCTTGCGTTTTGGTAGCAATCGTGATCGCCCTAAAACTTATGAAGGGAGATGAGAGCAGCAAGCGATGCAAGAACTGCAAGTACTTCGAGCGGAGTGGCAAGAAAGGTGGCACTTGCCTCTTTCACTTCAAGTACTTTTTCGATTGGGAAACCTGCCACCGATGGAGGGAACTGAAAAATGAAGATACGAACGGCGATTAAAATAATAAAACTGCAACCCGAGAATGACCCTATCGGGCACAGATGTAATCAGCGCTGGGTCGAGCGATGGAAGAACTTCGAGCACTTTCCGCCTAAGTTAGACCATCGCATCAGCGAGGCTATTAGATTAACCAGCAAACGTTATAATCGAAAATTAAAAAATGAACAATTTGAAAGAAATTATAGCTTATGAAAATAGAAAATATCAAGTTCAAGGCTAAACGTCTTGACAATGGCAA
>ERZ1035070.37-NODE-37-length-41576-cov-76.673563_pt1 | contig 41576 bp, 64 predicted proteins | sample MGYA00520603_ERZ1035070 | MGnify/ENA primary metagenome ERZ1035070 (study PRJEB33766, sample SAMN09781695) | gut metagenome | biome: gut microbiome | host: Homo sapiens | place: Madagascar | study: EMG produced TPA metagenomics assembly of the PRJNA485056 data set... | reverse complement strand
ATTTGGTAAGAATTTTTCGATGCACTATTCTTGCAGCCATCAGTAATGCTGTACTCTTCTAATATTACTTTTGCTTGGTCGGGGCTTGCCCATCTAATTATTTGTGGAAGAACCTTAATTTTATCTGGGAAATATCTATCCAAGTAATGTTTACTATCTTTTGTTGATATTCTTATTTTGGTCGTACCGCAAGACTGTTTTCTTTCAGAATATTCCAATCCTAATTCTTGCAATAGCTCTTTTAGATGTTGTATCTTACGTTCCTTTTTTAAGTGAAATCTAAAACTATCACCCTCAATACTAGCATCTGCACAGATATTTACCAGTAACCTCAATTCAGTATCCGAGTTATTTATAGGGATAACCAAATTCTTCTTGCAAGCAAGGGGAATACTTATTCTTCCAATAGAAGGGAATTCTTCTGCTGTAAACTCTTTTAATTCTCTTTTTCTATCGTAGCCTATAAAACCATGTTTATCTGTTGTCATAATATCTATACAATTAGATTTTATATGATACAATTTGTTGTAATTATCGTATACAAATTTTTCCCTGACTTCGTTATATTCAAAAGCCCCCGTTTCTTTATTGTAAGTTCCGACTAGGTCTCTGTCGGGGTTTATATCAATAATCTTTTTCCAACCTCTTTGTGTTAGTACTTCTACATCTTCGGAGAAACAATGCCCTGTCGCTCCTGACATATAAGCATTTTCCATCTCTTTAATAGCGGATAATCCTGATTTATTTCCTAATAATGTTCCATGCTTACACACAAAGTTGTCATTGAAGGTTACACTTGCACATCCTCTTACTCTATAATCTGAAGTTTTAATAATTGTAAATACATCTTCAATCAAACTGGCAAGTTCAGGCGCCTTAGTTAAAACGTATTTCTCTAGTCTATTTTCGTGATTGCCTATAACATAGTAGATATCTGCATTAGGGACTGCTTTTCTTAAACTATCAAGAAATCCTTGACACATCGTCATTTCTTCTAAAGGGTTTCTCCCTTCTCCTTTAGTAAATCTGGACAACATAAACATATCAAGAACATCTCCGTTAAGGACTACTACTTCAGGCTGCTTCTCCTTGCAATATTTAATGAACGACCTTACTGCTCCATCATCTTGAAAAGGAATATGAATATCTGAAGCGATGACCACAGTACCATTTTCTAATTTAGTTTCTATATCAATTACATTCTTTGCTCTTTTCATTTATTACATTCCTTTAAATTCTTCTCGTATCATTTCCATTAGCATTGTTTCATAGTCTTTAGTATCTTTAGCTTTTTCCCTACTATCAACGCTTCTAGCTTCTTCTATAAATTTATCTACATTATCTTTAGTTATTCTAGTTCTTGCCATATATTTTATGTACCTCCTTAGCTATGTATTCTTGTTGATACTTAATCAACGTATTCAATAATTCTCTCTCAGGTTGTTCTCTGTTTATCAATGTTACACCTATTATGTCATATAGCATCTTGTCTTCATCTTGAAAAAATTCTCTTTTAATAGGATTAATCAAATTTAATTGTTTATTACATTCTCCTTCCGAGACTTTTTTGTCTTTGTATATTTGAATAACGTTATTCAAATTATACTCACCTTTTTCTTTAAGAAGCTTGTCTGCTGTTTTCATTCCTACTTTATTAATACCATCAACGCAATCTTCTTTGTCACCTGCTAACATTTGACAAAATAATTTGTTCTCATCGTATCTAATATCAACTTCCTCTGTAGTATTTATTTTACAATTTAATAACGTAACGTAATGTAAGTCCTTATCATCTGAGAATACTATACAGTCTTCAATATCATAATTAGCTAAGTAATCGTGCATTATAACAAGGACTTCATCCGCTTCAAAAGGCTCTACTTTTAGAACACTATCATCAGTTTCTAATACCCAATCTCTAAATTCTTTTACTCTAGGGTCTTTCTTTCTTTTGGCTTTATAAGTAGGATAAATGTCTTTCTTCCAGCTATGCCCCGACATTACTTTAATAACCTCTATCGGTAAATTATTGAAGTATTTATGTGTTCTATCTATTGCCGATTTAGTTAATTCATTCAGTATTCTTGGAGCTTCTGAAATATCTCCAGAGCTAATAGCTGCATATAAAGCTTTGCAAACATAGCCATCATAATCCAATAAAGCGTACTTCAACTAATCCTCCAGTTCTACGGAATAGATGTTTAATTTATCTTTGTCTATTTTATTTACTTTAGCATACTCCTCAATCTGTGTTAAAGTTTCAAATACCAAAATCTCATCATCTATATTATACTCAAAGTCAGTGTTGCCATCAACCGAAATAATATAACCCATACGTTTTTTCTTACTCATATAGGTACCTCCAATTATAATTGTAAACGATTATAAATTATTTGTCAAGCCTTTTGTAAAGATAAATTTACAATCAATTATCACTCTTCTTTTTCTTTTGAATATTTATCATCTAACACTTTTTTACATACATATTCTAAAGTATCAAATAAATATCTCTTCAATCGCTTAGACACATCCCCATTGGGCTTATAGACAAAAGCTTTTGCTTCCATATCTGTAACAGGGAAATCAAATTTAATTGTATATACAGTTACACTTCCTTCTGGGTACTTTCTATTCTTGATACTATTTTTACTCATCTATATCATCTCCTTCGTTTAATAGATATTTGTTGTACTTTTCTGCAGTTTCCATCATCTTATAGGCGTATCTATTAGTTTGTATCTCATCTATATCTGCATAATATACACCCAATACCGCATCAATAATTAAATCTTTGGCAAATTTATCATTAATAGGAATTTCTCCGTCATCCTTTATTTTCAATCCTACATCTTTCAATCTTCCATCAAGAATAAATTTTTGTTTAAAAAAGTCTTCCACTATTAACTTGATTATAAAATCTAACCACAGGGGAGATGGAGTACCCAGTCCTAAAGACTGAAACTCCTTTAGACAATCGAACTTTGCATCGTTAAGCGTATACATCTAAAACCCCTTCAAGTTTCATCCAGCTTCTTAACTTTTCAATCCCCTTCCGTTCTCTACGTTCAACCGTACAGATAGACATATTAAGTTTTGAAGCTATTTCTTTTCTTGTATAAACCCTCCAAGTGTCATTAACTCCATATCTCATTTCTAGCACTTGTCGTTCTTCTATTGGCAATCTATTAAGATATCTAAGAATTAAGTCTCTATCTTGTTTACTAGATATTTCATCTATCATGTTATCTTCTACTGGAATAGTCTTAAAGAATTTACTTTCTGTAACTTGAGATTTCAATTCAGGTCTATCTCCAACCTTAGTTACTCTCCAAATATGACTGTTTCCTAAGTCTAGCATATTTCTATTTAATCCCTCTCGTATAGAATTATTGATAAGCCTATAAGCGTATGTAGAAAACTTACAGCCTTTATTCGCATTAAAAGTATTACTAGCCCTAACTAACCCTTCATAAGCACAGGATAAAGTGTCTTCATTGTAAATTATTTTATTTCTCTTGTAAGCTATAGCTATAGCTAGGTTTATATCTTCTTTACTTAAACAATGTTTCATCTTCATGGTCCATTCTTTCAGGATTTTTTGCATATTCATAAGCCTCTTGCTTTCGTCTTAGACAAAAGTTTTTTGACTTATATCCCTTTAGCTTGAATTTATAATACCAGCGGTTATCGTGGTTATCGTACAATAGGAATAGTCCTCTCACGCCCAGTTTATTATTTTTGGTTGGAGGAAAGCATAGACTATCTAATCGGTTTTGCAAGTTTTCTTTTTGAGTACACAATCTAAGATTTTCAATTCTATTGTCTTTGGTATCTCCGTTTATATGGTCGACTACTAATCCTTTGGGTGCGTTAAGCAAATACCTATGCAAACGATATTTCTTTCCATTATAACAAAAATAGACATAGAAATCTTTCTTTGATTTATTGTATTCTACGTTAAGATATTTTGCAGGAATTAGTTCCCAAATATTATCATCAACGATAATATCTATATCTCCGTACGGCTTTGTATGCAGTGTTAATTTCATTTGAATAACCCTTTATCCAGCTCTGAATGCTCTTTAATATAAAATTCAGCTATCGCGAGAGCATTCCAGCAAACGTGAAAAATATGTGGGAGATTTGTCTCAGGCTCTATTTCTTGTCCTGCAAACATCTTCAGTAAATGCCTCATTAAACTATCCGTATAACGGTTAAGTCCATCTTCAACTAAAGACCAATTGTCGGGCTTTGGATACTTTCTTGTACCGAACTCGATACATTGTCCTATCCCTAATAACGCACGAGGAAATACTCTACATAATGTACCTACCATAGATTTACCACTATCATACTTCTTACCTTTACCATCGTCGGTTAGGTCATATTTTCCTGCCGTATTGGGGGTGTTATCTATTGGAGTTTCACACATTTCTGCAACCCCTACAACTATTACGTCTGTGGATACATAAACTGCGTTGCGACATGCTTCTTCAAAAGTGCGATATTCCTTATCACCCAAATATTCTTTCTTAGTTACCGTATTATAAAATTTTATTTTGTATCCCATCTTAATCTATCCTGCTTTCTTTTAACTTCTCTATTATTGTAATTAATTCTTTTAAATTTTTTAATTTAAAACCGCTCAGCCTTTCATCTTTGTAATGGAATGATATTTTGTACTCTTGTATCACTGGGATTATCTCTGTCTTTATTGAGAACTCTCTCCATAAATATAATATCATTTGTATTAGCCTTAACGAAAGTCTTAAGTCTAGTGCTTTTAGTAACATTATTGCAAGTGCTACTCGTTTTGGTAGTTGAGCTATACTTGACATTTTAACCCCCAGTATATCCTTTTTCTTGTAATACAAGATTAAGTCTATCATCGTAAGAATACTTATATGTTATATTTTTTAAAGCACCGTATCTGTTTTTGAATAGTGTAGCCAATATGTACTTCATATCTCCCTCATATTCTTCCATGAGGGATAAACCTACATCCGCATCTTCTTCTATACTCCCTGAGCCTTTACCTCGAATAGCCATAGTGTCTTTTTTAGAATCTCCTTCTGAGGCTCTGTTAGCTTGAGAACATATTATCATAGCTTTACCTGTTTGTCTAGCGTATGTCTGTAATTCTCTCGCTGCATTAGTTATTACTTCATATTCTTTTCCTTGCCCCCTTACTCTTTGAATATAGTCAATGACGATATAATGATACTCAGGGAAACAATTAAGCATTGATATAATATCGTCGACTGATGCTCCACCAGTTTCACATATATCAACGTTGTGCAGATAATCAAACCTGCTATCAAAGACAGAGTCAAGAACGTAATTAGCTTTATCTCTACTTTTTTCATATAGTTCCCTCAATTGTCTAGTTCCTATACCAGTCATTCTTTTGAGCTGTCGTTCCATTAATAAACCTGCGCCCATTTCACAAGAGCATATTAAAACTTTCTTTCCTTGCTTTGCTAAGTTAAGTGCTATTATTTGAGCCCATGCCGATTTACCTACGTTTGCCCTCGCTATTATGAATGTTATACTACCTTTTCTAATAGTTTCCACACAATCGTCTAGTATTTCTATCCCATATACGACATCTCCCTGAGCTATTCTTTCCTCAAAATCTTGACGAATTTCTTCTATCCCTTCAAGTAAAGGAACTGGTTTGTAAACTTTTTTAAATTGTTCATCGTTATTACTGTTTGTCATTGAACTCATCTACTAATTGCGGAAATCTTAATAATAAACTTTGTACGTCTGGCATGTCTCTCAGGTTAGCTGGTAAACTTTGAATATATAATCGTGCTGTGTTTAAGTCGTCTATCAGAAATGGATTAACATTTACAGGAACCCTATCGCTTACTGCATAACTTTTACATTTTCTGTAAACCCATCCTCCATCTGAAGCCAATATCATGTTATGAGTTTCTTTCTCTAACTTTTTTAATTTCTGTTTATATTTTGGAATGTCTTGGTTTTTCTCTAAAAATAAAATATAGTTAGTTAATTCTCTAAAGGCTTTGTGCATATAGTTGTCGCCATACTTAGTCCTGATAGCCTGATACTGAGATGGTAGAAGTCTTACTTTGCCGTTAACATCTTCTTCTCCATCTGCATTATATAATTTACTTCTAGCTCTTGTAGTATAACGTGGTAATAGATAAGCATACAATCCTTCCGCTTGTTTTGGAGAAAGATTGAATACTATTTCTAGTATCATACTATATATATCATTTCCTTTGTCGTTCTTAGCCATTCTATATTATCTCTTTAAATATATTAAGTAATAGGTCTACTCTATATTTATAAGTCTGTTTGAAAGTAACTCTATAAGGGGCTGCGATAATAAAATAATTACCTCCCTTAAATAATTCATTAATAATATCTTTTTCCATATCACTAGGTACATATATTCTTATTGTGGAAGTATTCGCATAGAACTCTGTAGCTGTGTAAACTGCAAATTTCAAAACCATACACTCTTCAACATAATCCCAGTCAATAAGCTTACCATAATATTGACATCGAGACAAGTATTTATTATTCTGTTGGTTTGTGTTGACTTGTTCTTTCACGACTTAGCCTATTCTTTTTTAATCTATTATGAATATACTTTCCTATATTGTGTGGGCATTGTTGTTTATTCTGCGCTAAAGTCCTATCTAATCGATATAAGGCTTTATCCGTTTCGTATTTTCCAAACTCCTGAACTAACTTATCATATTCTTCTTGAAGTAATTCAAATCTAAAAAATGTACATCTTTTTGGTAACCCCAAATCCTTACGCACAGTTCCTAGTTCTAGAATAAATCTACTTAGTAATAGATTATTTACTCTAGTGATTACCTCTAGGTCTTTTATTAACTTTTTTAGTTCTAGTATTGTCTGTTCTTCCACGATGTTCTAACTCTTTAATTCGTTCAGTTTCTTTAGCAATCTCGTAATTTGCCCAAGTTATTTCTGATATAAAATCAATGTTCAATAACTCATCCACAATATCAAGTCTCCTAATTTTAAAGTTCCATTGTTTAGAGATTATTATATCTTTATATTATTTACTTCTATTAATTACTAATGTTGAAGTCCAACCGCCTAAGTATTCTTTTACACTATCCAATTCATCAGCAAATTCTGCTTTCAATTCATCATAAGCTTTTCTAAACATACTAGCGTCAATAGGTTTTTTAGTTGAAGCTTCAGCTTTAGGTTTAAATTCTCTTTTAGACGCTGCTTTGCTTTCAGGTTTTGGTGCATGTCCTGCTTTAAAACAATCTAGGCAAACTTTTTGCCAATCACCTCTTGCTTCAAATTCTTTACCGCAAGCTTCACATTTTTTCATTTCAGTCATTTTTATTTATTCCTTTCTATTGTTTTTTTTGTTTATTGTTTTCTCTCTTTGCTCCTTAAAAAAATAAAAGGGAGGAGGTTATGCGTACAGTAAGGAGTAGGTATGAAAGAGAGAGAAATTATGATTAAAGTACTCCTCCCAGTTTTAGCCCGATAGGGCGTGTGTATATATAGTATAAACTATTTTTATTTATTTGTCAAGTGTTTTGTAAAGAGTTATTTACTATTCTTTACCAATGCATAACTCCCTCGATTAAATTACCAAAAATTTGATAATAATTCTTGAATATGCTTTAACCACCATAAAGGTATTGTTGTAGCTAACAGGATAAGTAATATTAGTTCTAACAAAATTAGAAGCATAATTTTAAATAAACTTAAAAGACAATATTTATATACTTCTAATAATCTCATTACACCCCCATTGCTTCGTTGATGATACTTAAAATTTCTTGCTCACAATTGTTGTTGCATTCTTCACATGTTTTGTCAAAAACGGTACAAGGTTCATTTACGATTTCCTTAATTTTATCAAGTGCTTGTTTATACTTAATAATTTGTTTTTCTTTTTCTGTAATAGTATCTGTCATTTCGTACACTTCTTGGGGAAAAAAGTCTCCTAAATTCTCATTAAACAACCAGTGCAACAAAAAACTCCCCCACATAGGTTTAAATGACCCATAATTATGCGGGTCTTTGAGAAATGCATGTATGTACTTGACCTTATCGGCATATTCTTTATACTCTTGCTCTTTGTGCCTGAGTTGTTCTTTTAGGCTATTGTATTTACGTGCATAATCCTCAAGTAATAAGTTGTAATGTGTTGCTAATAAATGAAACTCTGTAACATAATGTTCTTCATTTAAACCTTTATTAATATCACGTTGTTTAAAATATTTAATACCGTCAATTATTATTCCCTCTTTGCTTCCTAGTTGTCCTTTTGGTGGTTCGGGGCGTGTCGCTTTCGGTTTACCATTTAATCCGCCTTTATTATAATAATTATCATTGTTTAAGAAATTATCCGCCATAGGGGAATACCTCCATTATTTTATTTTGTAACATTTTCATTTTAACCAAAAATTCAGGAACTTGCGTTTTAAAAGAGTAGTGCCCAATATGTCATAATAACGCAGAAAGTTATGGCACACAGCTCCAATAGCAACATTTTTAACATATGTCTTTTACCTCATCATTATAATTAGATACTATTCTTTTATTAAGTAATGCAAATTCCTTTTCGGTTGCATAGATATAACCATCATTTCTTTTCGCGTGGTCAACCCTATCAACTACTTCAATGTTACCTTGTTCGTCTATTATTAATTTATAAAACATTTGTACTTCCTCCGTCGTATCTTACTAATAACACAACTCCCTAAATAATTCTGCGGGTGATACGCATTCTCTATCAGGAATTATATTACAAACTATATTACAATACTGAGAACATATCAGTCCATCACCATCGCCATCACTACCATCTTTTAACATATAGTCTAGGATGTAATCTATCCCATAAGGCCTGTGAATGTTATCTTCCATTTTATTATAATCCATATTCGGATAATCTACAAGATAATACTGCGTATCTTTCTTCTTTTCATTCTTTAGGAAATCTTTTAACATCCATCTGCGTACGCCTTTAGGAATTCTTTTCTTGTTTACTTTAGCAACGTCTGTTGTACTTTCATATATATAACTTCCATATATCATAGCTACGTGAGATGGAACTCTTTCTTTCCTATTAACCTGTGTCTTGGCCTGAATAAGGCGACTAATAAAGCTGTTCCCAAAACAGAATAATATCTTCGGTACATTGATATCTCTTCTTTTTAGTTCGGTTCTTAACGCTTTCTCATCAGCTAATAATAAAATAGTTTTAGTTGTCATTCTGCATAATCTCCCAACATAGTGCGGAACTTATACTTGCTATTACTAAACATACTATTACAATAGCTGTTGTCATTATCCAATCCATTGTCTATAATTCCTTTATATCTTGTAGTAACTCATCGACCTTTTTATTCTCTTTTCTAATACAGTTAACTATTGCAGCTACACTATTACTTGTAGCTTTTGCATTCGGTATTACTGCGTTAATTACTTGTGCCATTACGTTATTTGATATTCCTATATCCATTAGCTTAGACACAATCTCTTTTCTTGTCGGGCGTAATGTTGAGCATTTATTTACTAGTTTAATAAATACTTCCGTTGTTATATACTTATCCTTGATAGTTTTTCTTCTTTGTCTTTTACTAGTATTGTAATCTGTTGCAAACTTCTCCATTATGTCTGTATCAAATTCTTTAAACATTTGTTAATATCTCCTTTAGGTTAATCACTGGGCACATAGTTGGATATAACTCTCCGTGATTAAATACTTTTAATTTCTTGTTATAACTCTTATTAAGATAATCTATAAGTTCTTTCCCAGCTACAATTTGTTCTTGAGTTATTTTATCTTTCCTAAAGTCGCCCTCGAAACAAATCCCTATAGTATCTTTATTATGTCCTTGACAGTGAGAGCCTACCGCAAACTGAGGTCGCCCCGAATATACTTTACCATCTCGCCTAATGTAATAGTGATATCCTATACCTGACCATCCCTGATTAAGATGTTGTAGATGTATCTGTTGTACTGTTTGCCCTTTACTGCATGAATGATGCAAAACTATAGCTTCAGTCATTCTTCTTACGAGCAATCTATCTTTTTTAAAGTTTAATTTACTATCAATTATATTCATTCAAACATCTCCATTATTTTATTTATTTTGTGTTCGTATTCTAGCTGTATTTCATTTAATGAATTCTCATACATTACATAACTTATTATTTGTACAAGCATAAAGCCTATAATAAAACCTATAATAAATTCCATGTAACAGTTACCTCCTTATTATTTTATAGACACATCAATATTAAAAAGAATATTGATAAGCCAAATCCAATTCCGTATCCTAGTTTAGTTTCTTCGTCTATCATTTTTTTATTAATCACTCCTTTTGTTTATCTATCTTCCTTACTTCCTGCTTGAACGCAAGGTTCTAATTCATATATAGTTTCATAATAGTTTAAATCTAAATAATATTTATCTAATAGATAGAAGAAGTAATTCTTTTGATACTCATTATTAAAACTTAAACTGTATTGAGTTAAATATCCCTCACCTTTGGGCTGATGGTCATAACTTACATAACTATTATATTTTGACTGCCACTCTTGCTTATCTACTTTTGCACCGCTTTCATTAATAATATCTTTAATGCGCTCATTGTTTTCAAATATTTTACTATCACCTAATTCTATTTTAGTTATAAACTTCTCGCTCACTGCATCATAACTATCATATTTAATATTGTATTTATATTCCATAATTACTTACTCCTTAAAATCATATTTACATTCGTCATTTTTTTATATAAGTAACATACATTGGATAGTCTTCAAAATCTCCATCACCTAAGTAAACTTCTTCAAAAGATAAATCACAACCATCAATGAATGGTACATAATGTTTGCAGCTTTTACATTTATTTATATCCATAACTTATTACCTTTCTAACATTCACTGTGACTATACTCCCATATAGTTTAAAGTATTATCTAATAACTTTTCAAATTTTCTATCGCAATTCTTTTCGGTTACATTACTTATTCCTAGTTCTACCAAGTCACATAGTCTATCCTCTTTAAACAAATATAATCTTGATAGTGCGTAGTAGTTAGGTTTGACTTCTCTACAATTAGATATATCTACATGGTCAAAATTAGTTTTAAGAAATTCAGCAAAGGTTTTAATTACTTTTTTATTATTCGTGTACGTCTTACGGACTTTTGTGTACATCTTAAGCAACCTCCTTGTATTCTGCGCCCATACATTCTAATAGTTTAATATATTCCTTTAAGTCTTCCGCTTGCGTTTCGTTGTCAAAGTAGTCTATTTCCATAACATCATTACCTAATATTAATGAACTGTCAATACCTTTTTTATTACATCCGTATGTATGATAATAATCCTCAGTTAAACTTCCTATTTCTATTAAGTCCATTATGTAAGTTCGGACTACGCAAGTATATTTTTTATTACTTTTATTATTCATTATTCTAATACCTCACTTAAGTTTATGTCTAATACATCATCTATTGCCCAGTCAATATCATTTGCGGATACAGGAACTCTATTCCCTGATATTGAATTATATACACATAATTCTTTGTCCATATCTTGGCTTTCTAATAGTTCTATAAGTTCTTTTACTTTCATAATTCGTTACCTCTGTTTTGCTTACATGATTAGTATAACATATAGTAATTACTTTGTCCACCCTTTTGTTGAACATTTTTCGCAAATTGTACTACTGTGTTATAATAGTCTTTTTGTTCCTGTTCTGTCATATCACTAGGTACATTAAAGTCATACCCTGTAACTTTGTTATCTGCCCACGTATCTACTTTTGCGATTGTTTCAAACTCTGCTTTCTCAAAACTGTCTTTGCTTTGATTATCAGGGAATACCTCTGCTGTTACATAGTTTTCTTCAATTTGTTGTATAAGACAATTACCTTTTGCATAGTAAAATTCTTGTTGTTTCATAGGTACACCTTACCATTCCGCTACAATATAGCATACGTCTAACTTGTTGTCGTTGAATAACTTGTTTACTTCTGTTAGTAATTCCCTGTCGTGCTTATTAGAAACATTTTGTATTTGCTCTGTGTCTAAGGGTTGCCACATAACTGCCTTATTAGTAAAGTTTTCATCACAAACAATTTGATTAAATGTTTCAGTGTCCTGTACTGCAACATTTAACGATTTTAATAGTTTAATTTCTTTTTCTAAGTCCATAATTTCACCTCTTACATTACTAATACTTGTATATTGTATGCACGTAGTATATCAGTTATTTCACCGTTTAATTTATCTACTTCCGCTTTTTCGTTATCATTCAGTCTTAACCCTTTAAGTGTTTTAGCTAATTCATATAGTTCTTCACTATTTTTAATTACTGAATAATTGTCTAAGGGGAATTTTACCGAATATAGTACATTTTGTACTGGCTTTGTATCGTCATAGATGTCTTTTAGCACGTCATCTTTTGTTATAAGAATGTTTTGTACTATGTTCATGTCTAAGCATTCATACTCATAGTCTTGATTAGGAATTGCCACGTCAAACCCTGAACATACGTATAGTTTTCCTGTATCGTCATGTGTGCCAACTGTAATTACAACATACTCCACAGACCTGTTGTCCATACTGTATTCTATGTCAATTAGTTCATCATCAGAATAACGAATAGATACACCATTGATATGTTCTAACTTTCTTTTAAGTCTGCTAATTGACATATCTGTTGCCTTTAATTGAGCAAACATTCTGTTAAAGTCCACGTACATTTCTTTTGCAATAGCCCATTCAAAAATTGTTAATGGTCGCTGTACGTTCGCTTTTTCGTATAACTCTGAAAAGGTTAAGTTCGTTAATAATGTGATTTGATTGTTTTCCATAATTTTGTTACCTCTTTGTTTATTTGTTTATATTTGTATTATACCACGCTTAATTAGTTTTCTAACATATTCTTTTTAATTATTTACAATTTGTTACATATCTTAGACACGTTTTTCATGGTTAACATATACTTATAATACGCTTAGCAATGTAGGAATATATATTAAGCCCATCCATATATTAAACCAAGTTTTATATTCAGGTTCAACTACGTCTTTTACATTGAATACTATCCATCCAATGAGTATCGATATCATAGCTAAGCTAAAATCAAATCCTAGTCCAAGCCCTGCACCAAATAGACAAGCACCAAGAATACAACTGGATATCCAGCATAATACCATTGTCCAAAATCCTATAAATAATTTCATGTTACAATATCCCTCCAATGATTGCAAATAAATTTACTAAAAATAAAACTAATACCATAATATTATATCCTTTACTTTTAATTATACACGTGCAGTTAAGCACATTGTGTTTATACACGTTTTTTAGATTTACTTATTGTATAATTAGACTATCTAACTTTTTAGCAACGCCCAAGCATACACATCCCTCAACGGCTTGTTGATATTCTTTTAGACTATCAAAAATTGTAGTACAAAATTCCCAATCCCCAATCTTTGAATAGCTATTACATGTTGCAATATTGTTATTCATATAACTTGTAATAATTCCATTTTGTACTGTAAAACTTAATGCGTATTTCATAATCTTACCTCATCTTCTTGTTTCTTATATTTATATTATAACATATAATAAAATAAATATCAAGTGTTATATAGTAATATTGTTACATTACTTTACATAGTAGTAAAGTGGCATTTGTTTACATATTAATATAATGTATTATAATTATATGTTAAAAGTATAAATAATATTTTGATAGCATAGCTTATAAGGATACATATTATATAATTAGCGACCATATAGAAAAACTAATAATAAAAAATATTTATGTCAATTGTGTCTTAATATATATAATTAATATAGTTTACAATTAGTATAATAATATATAGGGGGGGTAGCGTCGATTATCCCTCCCCTCTCACGCACGCGGGTATAGGGGGATTATAGATTCATACACGGACCTCATATATGGTTGACAAGTTAGGTATATTAATACTATATTTAATACTACTATATTATTTAATTATACTAAATTACTATATAAAACACATATTGTAACTAGACAAAAACGTGTTGAAGCACCCTAATCCTATCCGCAGTTGAGATTAATTCTCGGCGGAAGTCTACGATGGAGGGGGCGAGCGGAATAGGGGGTGGTTATTTATTTATTGTTATATCTTTATTATACGAACTTGTACACAAGTGAGTTATTATATTCAGTACGATAGTACTGAATTATATTACTAATTAATAAAACGTGTCTAAGCTAAGGTACGTAGTACCGACAATACACAAAAGAGGAATATCTCGATTAGAGATTTCCTCTTACGGGAAGTATTTCCCGTTAAATATTCATATATATTATTTATTTATATATAGTATTATGTTATCATTTTGATAACGGCTTTCCATTATCATTTTGATAACGGGTCCGAAACTAAATTCATTAATTATTATAATAAGAGTCTAGTTTTTCAAAACCGAGTCTGAACATATTTTCAATTTCCCAATCCTCTCGCAATCCTTCAGACGTGTATAAACTAACAATAACAGCTCTCTGTTTATTACCATCATACAGCTTGACCCTCTTTTCAATAATTTCTTTCTTAACTAAGTTGTCAATTAACCTAAATACTGTCGGCTTGCTCATGTTTAAGACATTAGCTATAAAACCATAATCCCAAACAATAAAACCTTTTGTTAGAATTAATCCATATAAAATAGTTTCCTGTAGCTTCAGATTAAAAGTATCCATTACCCATCTATCAACTTTCGGAAAAAACTTTCCGTCATTTTTTTTATTAACGATATATCTTGCTTTCCTCATAAAACATCTCTCCTTATATTATCTAAACTAATAAAAACGTGTGCTATTATCTTCTCGGTTCAATTAGATAATCATCATAAGATTGAATTCCTTTTAATAGATTATTCATTAAAGATTGTTGATACATTCTATTCATCGAATTGCCTGCATCGTACATTCCGTACATCATACCTGCAGCCCCTAAAGCTTTACCCCCTAAACCTTTAGCGAACTGTCCTAATGTAGACTGTGAAGCAGGTTTCTTTGCTACTTGATTTACTATTTGTTTATAAGCATCGTTACTAGCTTGCTGTGAGTATGGCTTAATTAACATATCTAACGGTCCTTGTTTAACCCCTTGCATAGCTCGCTGAGCTAAAGCTTGAGCCTCTGGTATGCTTATATTTAATTCTCTTGCAATATTAATAATATTTTGAGCTGAGTTAAAAGCTAAGTTCTCCATTTGAATTATTGTCTCCTTCCTTCGCCAGTGGCGAAACGTGCTCCGCACTTCTTTGTTTACAAGTACATACGTCCTTGGACGGACTATTAAATTCTATTAAATCTATATAGTGTAAACCGTCTTTTTCAAATATATCTATAACTCCATCCTTGCATAATCTTATTAAGGACCATTCGGTTTTATAGTCGATAGGTTCTCCTAGTAGATAACATAAAGACTCTGCATCCTCAAATGGGATAGAACAATTAAAATCTTTCCATAATTCATATATTTTCTTTTTTATTCTTTTTAAATCGGATGAAGACCATCCTTTTTCAATAGCTTTCCACATAATTAGATGTTCTTTTGCCATATTAATAGCACCTATTATTGATTGTGTATACATTTACCTCTAAGACTATTAATTTAATATAAAGATTAATTCTAGAGGTATTGATAGCACTTATTCTGTAGCTTCTCGAAGCTTTTGGTCTCTTTCTTTTTCTTTATCAGATTTAGCATCGGATGGAGTTTGTTTATCAAATTCAACTCCGAATTTATCAGCACATTCTCTACAATATTTCCATTGTGGCGGAAACGTCTTTACATTAGTTAAATCTTCATCGAGCCATCCGTTATTACATTCCTTGTTACGACAAAAGTGAATAACATATACTTTACTTCTTTTTCTACTCATCCTCCTCCTCCTCGTCAGGTTCTTCCTCGTAATCATCTATATATTCTCGGAAAAAACCTTCCCCGCCCGCTTGCTCAGGAACACTAATTCCTCCTTCACCATCAGAGAATTCATTGTAGAAGTGTGCTAATTTATTCCAAGTTTCGAGGTCGACTATAGTATAGTTCCCTCTAAAATAACCTACTGCAAGTAATATCAATGCGGCAATGTTTATCACTGTAAGAACCATAGTATAATCCCTCCTTTGGATATGTGTTATTTTGCTATACGAGTTATATATTTTAATAGGGTAGTACATAAATATACTATATAGCTACCCTACTTATTTTTTTTATTGTTTTTTTTATTATGACAATTCTAGAGCAGTTTTAATAGCATCCTTATTATTCTGACAAAACGTTATAAAGTTAGAACCAGTAATAAAATCTTTGCCTGAAGAGTTTTTAATAGTAGAACCTTGTATCACTAATGGGATATCAATATCTCCAATTCTTAAAATTGATGTATAGTTATCAATATCTGTATAAATTTGCATTCCATTATATAAGGTCGTCGCAGTAGCAGAACCATCTAAAGCTGCTAGCCTCAATTTATCAATCTGCCCAATTCCAGTATTACTTAAAGTAATAAAACCGTTTACGTTTAGACTATTATCCATATTGAAAGACTTACCAGTAAAACTAGTCCTAATTTTTGAACTACCAATAATTAAGTTAGCATAACTCTCACCTAAACTAAAGTCGCTAGGTGTTATTAGCCCTCCAGTTGTTAAACCACCAGAATCATTAGTATATCTTACTTGAATCTCAGGAATTGTAGAACCAGTTGTATCTAAAATTATTGGTTTTTGGAAAGTATTGATTCCAGTAAAGGTATTATTTCCAGCACTAGACACATCTCCCGAACTACCTCCACCCGATGCTGAAAGAGTCCCATCTGAAGCGATAGTTAATCCAGTACCCACCTTAATAGAACCTAAAGCACTAGCTGAAGCTATTTTATTAGAATCAACCCGTGTCCAAGCGTTCATTACGCCATTACCTTTACTATATCGAGTATATATCTGGTTACCTACCAAATCTTCGCAACCAATCCACGTCTGTTGAATACGTTGATTAGAATCTTCTGAGTAGTATTTCATTGTTATGAGCATAGCGGCAACTGAATAGGGACTAGGTCCATTTTGAGGATTAAGTCCAGGTGAAATAAAGTACAATCCAGTCTCTAATAGTTCTGCTGAATTAAAATTAGCCGTACTAGCAGTTTTAACTTCCAGCCCTCCACCAGTAGCACTGATGATATTATCTGTTGATATGGTGATATTATTACCTGCAGTCAATTTATCTTGTTTGGTCAATATATCTGCTTCTGCGGAAGTGACTCTACCTGACAAATCATTTACTTCATTGCCTAATTCATCTAAGTTGGCATGTAATTTACCATCTACTATTTGGATAGTTTGACCATCTACTTCTAATGATATAACACCGTCTACTATCTTTATTGGCGAAGTAGCCGTAATATCACTGGAGCCACCTTCAGAAGAGAAGTAAGCTAATTGTGTATAAGCAGTAGTACCATCTCCTATTTTTAATTTTTTAGTGTCGGTTTCGTATGCTGGTTCACCTGCTCCCAGTACAGGGTTTTTTGAGGTAAAGTTAGCTGCCGTATCTCTACGTAATTTTATTTGTGTCATGTTATGCTATACCTCCATCTATAGTTTCTTCAAGAGCTTTTACTCTGTTAGTTAAATTATCTATTTTAGTACTTAAATCATTTATTAGTGTTTGCAGAGCTTCTATTTGTGCATTTGTAGGAGCATTTACTACTAATTTAATACCAGTCTCTGTTTCTGCTATTACAAGGTTATCAGAACCTGCAGTAATAGAAGCTTGGTTTAGATAGTATTTATTATTTTGATTATTTTTAATACCCGCAGCCTGAATAGATACTGCAGAAATTTCTCCTAAAGAAGATAAAGTCCCAGTTACGTAGGCATTTTTAAGAGTTGCATTGTTTGTAACATTTAGAGTTACAGCTTCTTGTTCTGCAGTCCAAGTATGAGCATTAAATGTAGTTTCTCCATCAAAAGTATTATTACCAGTAAAACTATTGTCTCCTGCAAGGGTTACATCGCCTGTCCCACTACCGCCACCAGTAGAAGAAATTTTAATACCAGTGCTAGTCTTTTCTATAGTCACATTGTTACCAGCTTCAATATTAGCACTTGATAATAAGTTATTTCCACCATAATCAGTTATAGTATTAGAGTTCAATTGAATAGTTCTAGTATTTTGATTTCCAACCATTATTCTATCATTATAAGCACCGAATATAACATCTAAACTAGATTTATCTCCCTTGATTAATGCGGTAGATGTATTAAACATTATAACGCTATTTAAAGTAATAGCATTAGTAAAATTCTTCTTACCCGTAATAGTCTGAGCAGTGTCAAGTGTAACCAGATTACTTATAGTATTATTAAGAACCGTATTAGTCACAAACTCTGCCAAGTCTGAAGTGTAAGCAACCTCTTTAGTCCCTTGCTTTAATCTGCTATCATCATCAGGGATAGTCAAGCTCCCAATTTTAGTAGTATAATCAGATACGTTTCTAGTAAGATATTGATTGTAATTTTCATCCTTAATTTTATCTATTGACGGAGCATCAACAAAACCAACATTACCCCTAAATGAAACGTCTCCAGTTACAACGCCACCATTAACTTTATTTAAGTAGTTCTCTTGAAGATAGGTATTTAATATAGCACTTGATACCGCTAAAGACTCTTCTTGAGTTGCTAAATCTTCTTTAGTTGCTAGTCTTACTACCCCATACTTTTCAGTACTTGCGAAGTCAGGGTCTCCAATATATTCTTGATATGTATTTCTATCATATCGAACATAAGTTCCACCTCTGTCTTCTGGTACAACTTTAAGATTTTCTGTTTCAAAGGAACCGTCTTCATTAATTATTTTAAGAGTAAATTCTGAGGCAGTATTCTTTCCTACTGTAATTTGAGGAGAATAACCTTGTTCCCCTTTTACCCCTTGTTGTCCTCTTGGACCTTGACGGTTTAAGAAAAATCGGAAATCTACCATTTCTAAACCTCCACAATTCTTATTTTTGAAAATTCTCCACCTGAAGAACCTTCTGTTAGTGTGTAAATAATGACATCTGTATCATATGCTGAGACTAATTGAATTGAGATTGGAAAAGCTCCGCATCCTAATTTATTAGTATCTTCTGCAGATATAGCAAAGCAAAACTCTCCGCTCGCTGCATTTGTGATTTGTCCTATAGTCTCTAAATCAGTAACTTGAGTAATAATATGCTCAATAAGAACTTTTGCATCAGACGTTGGAGAACCTAAGACTCTGAATTTTACGGCATAAGGAGTTAAATCCATAGGAGAAAAACTCACAATATCATCCGTTGTTTGTATGCTGCAAGACAAAACTTTATTTTCGCCTTTAACACAGACTGCATCAATAAATTGCATAAGAAAAATTCCTTCCTTATTTTTATAAGTTATACTATCATTATACAATACAATAAAATAAAATTCAACCCTATTGTTAAGTTCTATTAATAATTACGCCAAAAGTTTTAGTGGCATCTATAGCATCTATAGTATTACCTCCGTAAGAATAAGGATTTCCTATCCCTTTCGGGAGTAATAATTTATTGAATATGAAATACGAACCTGAATTTCTTTCTGATGGTTGAGTGGCTCTAGTTACTTCTATCCCAAATAAAGTAGCTGCAGTTGCTTTATAGCCCCCCCTAGCACTTCCTGAAGTGCCTGCAACAAATTGAGGGTTGCTGGTTGTATTTACCGTTTCGGTTGTGTTTAGATAAACGTTTTTACTTTGAGATGTTACACTATAGTTTTGTATCTTTCCTGCCGTAAACTCAAAAGTATTTGACATTGATACATCTCTATTGTAGTTCAACTTACATATTTGAATCCAGTCATTAGCTTCGCTTTCAGTACCTCCTGTAATAGTTTTCTTTATAATTTTACCTTGTAATAGTAAATTAGAGACATTGGCATTGAATGAAGCATTCATATTTAAGTCGAATACTATGTTAATTTTTATGGCATTGGTTGATACTTGATTTTCTAAAGGAATATTAATATCTTTAATCTCCTTCGCTCCTATATGGGTGCTATTAATTTGCTCCCACTGTCCAGATTCAGCGTTTCTTATTGAAGTTGTACAAGTATATCCAGAAGTTCCAGCAATAGAAACATAACCTACCCTAAATGAAACATTTGTAAGGAATAAATTTTGAGGGAAATTCCAACCGATATTTATTTGATATTTATTAATTATTCCTTGCTGAGCTGACGTTCCGCCTAAAGCTCCATATCCGTAAGAACTTGTAACATTAAATGGTTTTGTTTGAGGTGCATCACTAGGAATAGAGTTCCAACCTACAGTCGTCCCTGCATTATTAACCCAGATAGCATTAGCTGATATACTTCCCCAAGATTCATTTGAAGTAATACTAGGCTGTGTCCAGTCCGTAGTTTGGTAAATATAACTATCAGGATATTTATACTGTTTTAAAGATGGTGAGTAAAAAAGGTATTTCCCTTGTTTAGGAATTACTGCTGAAGGGAGGTGAATACATCCGTTTCTTCTAACTAACAATCCGTCAGTAATACAAAGATTATTTGAAACTCTAAATACTTTAGTACCTAATACGCATCCATCATAAGCATCTAATACTTTCTTCAAACCACCAACACTCAATGTATAATTTACGGGGGCTAATTCTGGTGAAACATTATTATAATTAATATCAGTAACGTAAGAACTTGCGTTGTACTTATCTATCAAAAAATTTATTCTATTAGTTAAATCATCAAAGCATTCTTTTACGTCAGATATTTTTACTTGACCTTTAAAGTTTTTGCAATCCATTTCTTTATTTTCTCCTACATATTGTAGCTAATCTTAAAAGCACGTTCTACTGTGCCAGTTATTACATCGTCAGGTTTTACATATACAATTGAGTGTACTCTTGTATTAAGACAGTTTCCACCGTATATTTTAACCCCATTTTTAGAAACATTAAAAGCACCACCATTAGGTCCTACACAACAAATACATTCATAAGCTTTTGCTGTATAAGGTAAAGCAATATCATCACCTTTTGAAATAGATGTATATTGTGTAAAATCTTGGGGGTACAAGTTTAACGTTTCTAAAGAATCTGTTAAACAAACTGCGTTTGTATTCTCATCTATAAAGAAACCGAATAGAAATTGCTTATCCTGTCTAACTTCTTTTTTACTTGTAAATTCTATTTCTTTATTCATTTGGGAATTAGAATTAGCCATTGCACAGTAAGCATAACCCTCTCTTAAGTCTGTAGAGCCAATCATCACTGTTATTTTATTCGTATGGCTGTCATGTTTTAGAATACTTACAATTAATTTGTTTTGCTTAGTATCAAAATACAAATCTCGTATAACTGTTTGTCCCCTTAAAACCGTGAATAATTCATTAGTTCTGCAAGCAGCTTGCGGTCGCGTAGGGGCTGGTACTTGATAATTATTATAAACGTACTGTTTAAATACATCCTGTTGACTTAATATCTTTTGAATGTTATCTTCAGATTCTCCGCACATTCTATTTAACTGATTAAAAGCGTTTGTCAATTTACTTCCGAATGCTAGGTTGGAAGTATTAAAGAAGTCGAAAGTCATATTATTTGCTTATCCTCCCTACATCCGAAAGAACTACATCACTAGCCCAAGCTCCACCCGATTCTCTTCCCCAAGCTCCAACTGCGCTGTTATTAATAGTCAAATTAGTAGGTATCATTTCTCTCGGAATTGTTCCAAAGTTTCTAGTCTCTATAGACATATCACACAGGTGGGTTAGAATATTGATATCTAAAAGATTTTTTGAATTTACGTTTAAAATAACACCATCCTCATAAACCCCTATAAGAAATTTCCCAGATAAATCTGTAGCATCAGCAGTCGCATATACAGTATTATTCGCAGTATCTAATACTACATATACTTTATCATCAATTCCTAAATCTTCTATAGTTTGATTTGTAATAGTATGTAACCGCATATTACTATCATAATAGCTAATCTTCTTACAGATTTTACCACTGAAAGAGATATCTAAAGGAACTCCAATCAAATCCATTATTGTTAAAAATGATTTAAGATTTACCACTTTATTTGATTCACTATCAAGAGTTACATCCTCATAATCATAAGTTGCAAAATCAGGTATTTGCGTTTCATAAGCAGTTAAACTTGATAATTCATTAAATTTGCTTTCTAAAGCATTAAAATTTTCTATTAAAGCTTCTTTATATATTCTTCCGATTATCTCACCTGTTTCTGGGTCTGTAGAGACGGTATCATACCAGTCATCTCTAGGTAGTTTAAATTTATCTAGTGCCATATATTACATCCCTCTATTAGCTCTATATTGAGCAGCTTGTCTCATAAATTTTCTTGCTTGTGCAGGAGTCATCGTTTCTCTATCTGGGTAGTATTTATATTCAGATTTGCCAGATACAGATTTCAACACTTGGTCAAGAGTTCTAGGTCTATCCGCGTTACCTCCGAATAAGAAATTATTTCCGTAATCACTTGAAGTAAAATCTCCAAAGACACTTTGTGTATAAGGTTGGTAATAATCCATTCCTGCTACACCTCCAACTATAGGAGCTACAGTCCTGTTCCAGAAATTTACAGGGACAAATAAGTCTTTAATAGCAGTAGCTAAAACTTCGTCACCCTGAAAACCTATCTGTTCTACCTGTCCTGTTTGAGTATTCATTTTCCACCTAGTAGAACCTACGGTTTGGGTCATTTCGTTAATAGTCGCAGCTCTTTTGTTAGGTCGACCATATCTATCTTTCCCTTGCCAAGCATTCAATAAATCAGTTAATAATGGAATACCTGCAGGAGTTGCATCTCCTGTATGCCTTAATATTCCATCTGCAAACTTTAATGAAGCAGTAATAGGAACAAATTCTGATGTAGTTTCTTTTATCTCACCTGTTTTATCATCAAACTTATATGACACATAAGGCTTATCGGATTGCACGCCTAGTTGTAATCTATTCTGCATTTCCTTATCAAACCCTACATGACCTAATATATCATTAAGTGCTACGTTTGCCAAGAATGGATGATTCTTCATCTGGTGAATCGTTGACTTAGTAGCAGTCTCTGTCCAGTTAAAGAATGGGTTGGTTACTTTGAGAGAACTTTCCATCCAAGCTGGCAAAGATGAATGAGGGTCATTTAGTAGTCCACCTCTTCTTACATCATGAATTAATTCACCTAGTTTGGCTTTATCCATTGACTCGATAGCTGCTAACTTATTTCCACCCCATACACCTTGTTTTCTCAAAGCTGCATGTGCTGCTACTTCTCCCCAATAGTTTTGTATTTCTCTATCAGCGAATCTGAGCATGTCGCCACCAAGTTTATTGTTTACGTTAGATATAGCTTGCGTAAAAGCATTGGACATTTTAGTCGCATTACTATCTCTTCGATATAAGTTTAATTTTTTAAGAAGTTCTCCTCTTGATTTAACCGCAGATAACATATCAGATATTAACATAGGACCTGAGTTCAACATACCAGTAGTAGCTGCTGTAATAACGTTACCGCCGATGTACGAACCCCCACCTAGCATAGATTGTTTTGCTAATCCAATTAAATCTTTAGTAACTCCACCAAAGGACTGTCCTCTTCTTTCGGTAGAATTTTCTAATATCTTAGCTGCAGTTTTGTCTAATGGAACATCATCATCTAATAATTTCTCAGCTCTAGCTTCTTTTAATACTGAATGAATATCTCTTTCATTCCTCATTGCTTGTTCTAAAGATTCACGAGAAACATAAACAGCTTTACCTATATCATCAGGGGCAAGCGTTTTCCCTACATATCCACCATTAACGATTTGTCTAGCTATTTCGCTATTACCGAAATTAACACCTAATTGCTCTAGATATTCCGAAGGCCTAGTTAATTGAAGAGCGATATCACCGTAGTCAGCATTACCATATTCTCTTGTAGAAAATCTTTTATTATATATTCTATCAGCTTTATCTATGTCTTGGATTTTATCTACTTCTGCTAATCCATGCGTAACAGGGAATATTTCTCCCCTATCGTATAATTGTTTAGCTTCTAAAACTCTTTTAGCGGCGTCGTTTCCAGTATCTGCTAATTCCGTTACTTTAGCTAAACCATTTTCTTCTTTTAGAGTATCCAAGATAGGCGTTAAAGTTTTTCTAGTTGCTTGATAAGTACTACCAGTATCTCTAGTGACTTTTTGAATAATAGACATTTCTTGAGGGTCCACCCAAGTATGAGGAGAGTATTTCTTAAACACATCATCCCAGTTCTTAGATAATTCTCTCAAAGCATTTTTAGCTTCTAATACTTTACCAGTAACAGGAATTCCTTCTTCTGCTGCTTGAACAGCACGAGCTAAATCAGTAGCAGTCATATTTTTTATACTACTACTTTCTAATGGTTTTACTGCTTTTCTAATATCATCAGCTACACCTTGTTTAGTTACATCTATCCCTGCTTGCACTAGTCTTTGTATTTCTGTATCAGGAGAGACTCCGAATTTTGCAGCTCCATAATTAAGAATTCTTGCAGCTTTTTGTCCTGCTTTAGTTTTACCTAATAATGAAGTTACTAACTTTCCACCACCTAATGATAGAAAATCGAAGGCTGTATCTACTGGATGTTCGTAAGCTCCTATTAATGCTCGTTGAAGTATTTCTCCCGCACTTCTATTTCCAATATCCTCTGTGCTAAAGTTGTAAGGAGAACCTACTACATTAACAATATCTCTACCAACCTTTAAAGGATTATCCCAGTTTCTTTGAATATAACCACCAGCTGCACTTAGTACTTCAGGAATATGAGTTCCCACATAAGTTAAACCTGTGCCTATCTCAGCAGCGTTAGCAGCTGCATTCTTAAGGATATTAGAACCATCTCCCCTTATAGATTGCCCTAAATCTGGAGCTTGCTGAACTGGCTGCATAGCCTGCAATCTTTGTTCTATAGGTAAATTCCAATAAGAATTAGCAACGGGTTGCGAAACAGGGAGGGGGGTAGCCCCTAACCTGCCAGCATTATGCTGAGACATTAAGTATTGAATATAATCTTCGGGTCCCATTGTATTTGCTAAATTTATGTAATCTAAGTCACTATTATGTATACCCTGCGGGCTTATATTATTGTTCATTAGCTTGTAATCCTACATTATTTTTCCATCCGCTCATTAGTCTTCCAAAGAATCCTTGTTGTTGCCCTTGAGTCGGTTGTCCCCAAAGTTCTTGTGCTAATTCAGGAGTCATTTGAGGGAACCATTTAGAACCCATGCCTGAAGCTTGAATTAATTTACCTGCTACTTGAGGATTATATCCAGCTAGAGCATTAATAGCATTTAATCCTGAATATGTATTGCTTTGAGACTGAGGCTTTAATTGGTCTCTTTCTATACCCAACTGATTTTCATAAGTTAATTTAGCTAAGTCTCTACTATATTGTAAATCTGCAGCAGCCTGTTGTTGTAGTGCTCTTAAGTTTTGCAACTGCATTTGTTGCGCTGCTTGATTATCTGCATCGTAACTGCCGTATTGTAATTGATAGTCTAAATTATTCATTGCGTTTTGAGCTGCAACTTTATTTTGTTCTATCTGTTGGAGTAGTTGTTGTTTTCTAAATACATTATTTTCATTTTGTAAAGCCATTTGCATTTGAGTTTCCATCTGGGCTGCTTTTGCTGCTATCATTTGCTTTTGTCTATCCAACATTGCTGCTTGATAATCAGTATAAGGAACTCCTGCTTGATTTGCTAATTGAGCTTGATACATTTGTTGAGCATTGTTCATCATCATCCCGGCTTGGTCAGGAGCAAGCCCTCTCCCTTGTATGTAATCAAGCATTGCTAAACTTCTATTTCTTGCCTGTGCAGTTTCTAACTGTCTAGGGTCCACGTAATAAGGGTTTTGAGGTGTTTGGATGTCTCCTTGATATCTAGGGTCCTGATTTTGAATAGTATTATATAATTCATTATATTGGTCCATTAATCTATTATACATAGTTGGAATAGACATTTGTTCATTTCTAGGGTCGTTAACTCCAGATTGTAATTGCGTTAATAATGTATCTTGAGCTGGAGTACTTAGTACTACATCTGGCTTAGCGGGAGGAGTATTTGTTTGTAACTGTTGACCAGTCCCGTCAATTCTTCCTTGCCCTTGAGATTGTGTAGAAGGAGCCATAGATTGAATTACTGCCCTACTTTGCTGAGACACAGGAGCTACATCACTTATTCCTGCTTGCCTATATTGAGGTCCTAATTGAGCCACCATGTTCAAATAATTTTTAGTCGTTGCAGGTAATATTCCCCTATTAACGTTACCTTGTCCTGCATTATATGCCCATATAGCTTTATTAACAGAGCCATTATTAGCATCTAATAATCGCTTAAATAATCTTATGCCATATCTAGCATTAGCTTCAGGGTCTGTGCCTCCCTTATAATCTGGGTGAGAAGGTCTATGAATTTGGAATAATCCAAAGCTATTTCCGTTATCTCCCACAGCATTAGGGTTAAAACTTCCGCCTGTTTCTACGTGAGCTATAGATAAAGCCAATGCAGGGTCTACCCCTTCTTCTTTAGCTACTCTAACAATCATAGACTGAATATCTCTAGCATTAGTATTAGCCGAAACTCTCGAAGTCGATACACTTCTTTGAGATTGTTGAACAGGAGCGACATTGTTTGTTGCCATTGAAGAAGAAGTCTTCTTAGCTTTAGCTGCATCCTGAATAGGAGTTTTCTTTTTTTGTTCAGTTTTAGGTTTTGATTCTTCCGCTTTCCTTTTTGCTTTATTAAATTCGGCTAAAGGACGAAGAACAGGTATTAGCCCATATATATTTTCAGGGTGAAGGACTGTGTCAGCTATATTAACCGCAGTATCTAGGGCGAAATCTTTCGCTTTCTGTTTAGAAGCTTCATGCCTCCTTTTTAGTTCTTTTACAAAATCTACCATATCATTTACTCCTTAGCTTATGCCCTTCATTGCACCTGCTACACCACTAGCATTTCCTACTTTTACAGTTCCGCCTGACAAATTACTACCAAAAGGGTTATTTTTAAACCAGTCAAATTGACCTAATGCATTTGTTAAACCTTTTCCTAAACCTACCTGATTGCTTGCTGAATTACTATACTGTCCACTATTAGCGGCTGTGCCCGTAGCTCTAGCTCTCAAGGAATCCATTGCGGAGAAGTCTTTACCAAATGAAGTACCTACGCCTTTAAGAGCTGCCCCTGCAGCCATAGCGTAAGGATTACCTGAAGATAAACCTACATCTCCTAAAGTGTTCATCCAACCAGTCCAAGCATTGCTATTAGCTTGGTCAACCATATCATTATATTGGTCAATATTAGAATAATTTTCTCCTAGTTTATACGCATTTCCATACGCACCTAAAGAACCCTGAAGAATATCATATTCATTATTGGCTAATTGATTAGCTGCTGTTAACCCCTGACTATATAAGCTACTAGCATAGTGGTTATAATATCTTTGCAAATCGTCGTAACCTAATTGATTAGCCGAAGAATACCCTCCACCAGTAGCTGCGTAATTTTGAGCAGTTTGTTGTCCCATAGCTCTCTGATAATTTCTCATAAAGTCTGATTGTTCTGCGGCACTTGCAGGATTGATGTACTTCTCAATATAAGGGTCTAATCTATTCTGTACGTTTTTCGTGTAATTATGTAATTGGTCTAGTCCTTCTTGGTAATAAGGGATAGCCTTGTTAGATATATCTCTACCGCCAGTAGTCCAATCAGTTTGCTTTATTTTAGCTTCTTTTGCCATTAAGCAATACCTCCATATTAGTTATTATACATTATATCAAATTATTTTTCAAGTGTTATGTTAAGTTTCTTTACTTATTCCTCTAGGAATTTTCTCTACTTATTGCATTACAAATGTCTTCTATCCATTCGGGAGGGATTTTTTTATCCGCCCACTTAATACCGTGCTTGTCACACCAATCAGCGTAAGAGGTTTTACTTCCTTTTTTAATCTTTAGCTTGGCGTCATAAAATAACATTCTAAATTCTATTTCTGGATATTGTTCTATAATTAACAACATCTTCTGCCTATCTTCTAAAACCCATCTTCCTTTAGTTTCTATTACGATAGACTTGCACACAGGGAAGTCGGGAGTATAAATATGTTTACTTTCAGGTATTGTATATTCTAGTTTAATAGATTCGTAATTAGGTTTGATATCATATTCTTCTAATTGCTGAATTATTTTTTCTTCAAGTCCTGACCTAAACCCGTGTTTAATACCTGCAGCATCTTTAGTTATTCGTTTACGTTTAAATCTTGCCATTTATATATTTTTCTCCATGCTAAATATTTGCAAGTCATACAATCTTAATTCGTTTTTCCTGTTTCTATAAGGTAATGCTTTTGGAATATAACCAGTTTTTCTAAATCCCATTCTCTTTGCCATACCTATAGCTAATACGCAGTTTTGAGGAATCATACAATATAAGTTAGAAAAAATAGAATATTCTAATATTTCTTTATATATACCTAAAACCATCTTTCCCCAAATAGCTTTACTCGTAGCTATATGAACTTCAGCACTGCTTGTTTGAGCTATTCGTATATTATCAAATATTACAATTCCATAAAGATAATCTTCCTTATCATCAAATATTCCTAAAACAATACTATCTTTACTATCAACAAAAGAACCTAAAAACGTTTTTACACCTTGATAAGTACTCATTGAATACGGACATTGTAAATCAAATATCATAGGATTGTCTTTATAACAACTAATTATATCGTCTAGGTATAATTCTAAGTCTTTTTGTTCAATTGGTCTATATTTCATGTTTTTTATTCCCCTTGACTAAAATCTGGCAATCTTAAAGCCGTTAAACAAAATGCAGTATTAGCAGGAAATTCTATACTTATTCCAACACCCTCTCTTCCTGACATTGGAGCATACATACGAGTAACATTACTAATTTTATCAGCCCATTTGCTTTCCATTGAGAAACTGTCGATAATAGTATTAATACTTCTGTCGGAATACATCATTGGAGGAAGAAGAATGTTATGTTCCGTTAATCCTTTCGATGGAGTTACTTTTTGATAAGATGAGCCACTATTATTTGTAGATAAAGTATAAGAAATTCCATTAAGCTCTGTTATTTCTAATAAAGAAGAACAAATCATTCTGTTATCTCTTAGCCCTATAGATTCAAAATCTACAACGCAGGACATATTAGGAATTATACTTCCTTTTTTAAAATCTTGGCAGATTTCACCGTCACTGGTAATAAAAGCAACTCCCTGATTGAATCCGATATAAGCATCAATATTCTTGTCTAGTTGTCTAGGGAATAAAGTTCCTACATTAGTAAGTACCAACCCTTGATTTAAGTTCTCGCCATAATATAATATAAATACTTCGGCTTCTGAGTTATATGTTAACCACCTCTTGCTATTATTTATTCCCAAATCTTGAGCATTTAGATACTCAGAACTTATTACAGGTTTGCCAGATACCATAGCACCAAAAACATTAACAGATAAGGCATTAACAATAGCTCCTGTATTACTATCAAAAGCATAAACCTTTTCTCTAACAATCACATGGTCGGTAGCATATTGTTGTCCACAGTTTGATATCTTTTCAATATTCACAGTATAAATAGCAGAACCTGTAGCGGATTGAGACGCTGTGATTGTTAAGTAATAAAAACCACCTTCTTTAGTAATTAAAGTGCCGTTAAGAAAATCTTCAATACTTAATGTTTTAGAAGTATCGTTATAGAATCCATTAAAAAAACCAGCTCCTGCTGATTGTTTAAAGCTGTCAACTACCCCTATTGCTGAGTAATAAATAGTACCATCAACATTGACAATAAACAATCTATTTTGAGAAACTTCCATTAGTATAGGCTGTATTTCTATTTCTACTGGGGTAGCGGGCGTTTCGGTAGTACCAGTAGTAGGCTCTTCGTTTTCAGGGATATATTTAAGGGTGAGTTCTTTTTGGCATTTCTCTCCTAGAGTAACTGCCTCGCTATAAGTCTTGTGTTCGTTTACACTTGTAAGTTGTAATGTGAACTTACCTTCCTGTTCATCTTCTTTAGTCTTAGTAGCAGAGAGAACTCGCAAATTGTCTGTTGAATTTACTGATACGTCTTTCCCTGCCCAGAAGTATTTCAAATATTTAGAATCCAATCTACAAGAATAATAACTAGAGAAATCTTGCAATTCTACTCCTGACACGATAGTTGTATCTTGACTTTCAGTATAGAATCCACCATATAAATAACAACTTCCACCACTATAACAAATCATATCATTGCCCCTACGAGTGATAATAGGGTCAATAGAACTTCCTATAGGAGTTGCATATTCCTTTAAACCCTCACTAGCTGTGTATAAAAATACTTTTCCAGTAGTAGTAGTTATAAAAAAACTTTGGTTACCCGAAGCTATTTTACTATAACCTGTAACATGGTCCATTAAATCAAGGGAAGCCCCTTTTAAATATCCGTATTGGGGAACTAAGGCTCCTTTTTCTGACCAACAATTTCTTCCGCCAATCATGGCTAAAGAGTATAATTGTTCTGAAATATTTCTTGGAGTATCTAAGTAATAAAGCCCTTTAGAAAAGTCTGAAAATATCCAAGAACCATCTATTTTAGCAGTTCCTTTTTTCTGTCTAGTCATATATTTAGCCTAATAAACCTCTCTCTGGATTGTAGTGACCAGCTCGCCTATCCCATATTTTATTGTCTTCAATAGTACCATTATCTCTTTCAAGCATTGTCTGCATTCTTTGCTGGCAAATTTGGTTATATATTGTAGCGTTTGCATTTTGGCATCTTGAAAATATTAATGCTGCTGCTCTTAATACTACGACATTACAAAATTCATCACTGCCCATAACTTTATCTTCTATACTTGTAACACCTATTTTAGACACATCGTCATTGCTCCATACTAGATTGGTTGTAGATAAAGTTAATTTAATTTCATAGTCCTCGTCAGGAATAGGAACAAGTCTTAGTTGTCCTTTTAGCATTGTATAACCATTTGGCTTTCCAGTCATTACATTTGAGTCTTGAGTATCTTTGTCGAAATCGTATAAGAAATTTAATCTCTTATATTGCCCCGTTTTATTATCTTTTATTTGAGCAGTCTTAATTATACCGTCAACTCCGTAAAGACTTTGCTCTTTAATGGTATGAATAGTATCAGTTCTTTCTAAAATATTATTGCAGGTATATAACCCATCAATTACATTTTGTAGTGCTAAGCTAATACATTGTAATAAAAACCTTGTAGTATCAGGACTGTTAGTTTCATTAGTATATAATGGAAAACCTGTTATAGTTGCCAGTTCATTATATAAGTCTTTTATTAGAGTTGCCATATATATATAATCCTTTTAATTAAATAACTTTCAAAATATGCCCTATTGGACTTTAAAAAAAATAAAGGGGAGTTAATATAGAGAGGAAAGGTGAATTAACGTGAACTCCCCAAAGCCGTTAATTATTGTTGTTTATATGAGTATCCGTTAGTTGTATTTAAACTTAAGCAGGAGTGTATTCAACGAATGCTACAATAGCAGCGTCTTTTTCTACAACTTTTCGGCCATATACTTCCAACCCGTGAAATTCGTTGCCAAATCTAGTATGAGAACGGAAACGTTCTGGAGGAAGTACTTTTGAAGCTTCAGTAACTGTATTAGATGTACCTGCAATTACTACGAATGCGCCAGCCTTTAATGCTTCTACAGTAATTTTTTCTGCAGAGTCTTGGGCTAGAGCTGGTTCGATTGCTACATCCATACCTAACACTTTACCTACATTAGCAGTTTCAACCTTTTGGTCTGCTTGAGTAGTAGAACGGTCTGTTAAGTATTTAGATTGTAATAACATTGCGATACCATCTGTAGGCATGAATACACCTGCTGTAGATGCTTTTCCTTCTACTGGGTTAGAACCCATAGGGATTGAACCATCAGCAGCGATAGCACCAGTATTATACAAGTGCAAATACATAGGAAGGAGTACTTTACTATACAAATCATCTACGGATGTGCAAGTCAACGGAGCTGCAGGAGTTCCTAATCTCTTGATAGTTGTATCATTAGCAATTAAATCACAAAGTTCTACGTTCTTTTTGCGTCTAATCTTATGACCTGCTACGGCTAAGCCTAGAGATTCGTAATTCCATTTACCTTCAGCCTTATTAACGTCAGATACGAAGAAACCATATCGAGAAGATTTATCAATTTTCAAGGTCATTTTTTCTTCAAAGTCAATATCTTTTCCTAATGTCATTCTCTCATCAGTAACTGCACCTACGTCTACGGCAATAGAATCAATGTCAGGTTTAACAATTGATACTGTGTCGCCAATTTTAAAGAAGTCACCTTCAAAATCTCTGTTAGTCAACTTAGTCTGAATATCAGACATTGGTTGAGTTAATTGCAATTGAAGTTTTTGGGCAAGTGCCACTTCGTAAGAATTATTTTGACCATCAACTTTTAAAGCCATATTTTTCTCCTTTTTAAGATTTTAATTAGTACAATTTACATTCTATTTTTATTATTCGTGGTTTATACCAGAGAGCCACATTCTGCCTGCTCGACCTTGAGACTAATTACCAATATACCATGAATTTAATTCACATACTGCCATAATCTGCGGTTTAGGATTTAAACCTTATGCGTGCCAATGCACATTTATTTTTTATCTCTTTGACTAATAAGGAATTGTATATCCTTGTAAATATATAGTGTCAATATAAGCTAGTATTGTTGTTGTTAATATAATGAACGCTATAGGTAAATAAATATCATCATAATTTTCTATTAGATGTTTACGTTTCTTCTTCTTTTCCTTTGTTTCGTTCATTCTTAATCTCTTCTATAACTCGCCCTATAATTAACTTACTATTATCTTCGACTCCATCTTTAATATCTCGAATACCATAAGCGAATACTTTAGCCATTATTCTTTGTCCTAGTACAGTATAGCCTAATCCCATACTACTCATGGCAATAACTGCTGCCTCAGCTAATTTCTCACCCTGTGCGTAATCCTCTTCAGTTGGAGTTAAATTTTGAATTTCTTCTAGCTCTTTTTTTACTACATTTCTATTAATTTTAAACACTGCTTTACATATTTCTTTGAAATTCATGCTTATTATCTAACTCCTTTTTTAAGAGCTTCTTCTACGAGTTCAAAGTGTTCTTTATAAAATTTAGTTTGTTCTTTATAAGGTAATGCTGCCATTTTTTCTAGTACATTATCTACATTAATTCCTGGTACAGGTTCCGACTTGCTTCCAACTCCCTCTTCAAATTCTGCTCTATCAATCTCTTCTACAACTTTAGGAGACTTAGGTTTAGTGAGTTCTTCTTCAACCTTTTCATCTTTCTTGTCAAGAATGTCCTTTTTATCAGAAGTATCTTTCTTATCAGAAATAATTTCTTCAACCTTTTCAATTTTTTCAGCTACTTTATCTACATGGTCCTTTACTACATCTGCAGCCGTTTTTACAACGTCAACTGTTTTACCTGCAGCTTTAACAACCATCTTAGCTTTAGCCACTGCCAATTCTAACTTAGCTTTTAAATCATCGTGCAAGTCTTTAATGCCTGCTTGAGCAATAATATCTAAGAATGTTTCTGCGACTATAGGAGCTTCTTCCTCAGATATATCCATTTTTTGTAATAACCTGTCAGCTTTCTTAAACACGACTTCGTGAGCTTTTTCATTAAGGAATGCTTCAGCATCTTTTTTGGCAGCTTCAATAATATCATTAGCCTGTTTAGTTAGGTTTCTAGCTAATTGAGCTTTTGCAGGGTCCTCCTTTTCTAACTCTTCAATAGTTTTATCTTTCGGAATTGCATACTTTTCAAAAGCTTCTTCTAGTCCTTTGCCTAAACCTTGACACAATTGATTAAATTCGTTAGCTACTCTAGCATTTTCCTTACCTAAAGCTTCTACTTCAGCAGCCTCTGCTTTTTCTGCTTTAAGTTCTTCTAACTCAGCTCTGATAGCATCTACATCAACTTCTTCTTTCACTGTTTCTGGTTCAGCTGGAAGTTCTTCTTCATCTGTAGGAGTTTCCTCAACAGGAGTATCGTCAGGTTCATTAGTAACTTCTTCCTTAGACTTGTCACCTTCGGTTTCTTCTGGTAGCTTATCGCTGTCCCCTTCACCTTCTGGTAGAACTGTTTCAGATTCATCTTGTGGAGTTGATTCTCCTTCAATTTTTGTTTCCTCCTTAGATTGTTCTTCAATAGCAGGAGCTTCCTCTTTAACTTCCGCTTCTGCTGGAGTTTCAGTAGCAGGTTTCTCTACTACCAATTCTTCTTCTAGTTCTTGAAGTACGTCCTCAGACGGACTATTCTTTTTAATTTCATCAGACATTTAAAAATCTCCTTCTATTGTTATTGTTGATTACCACTGTTATTTTCTTTTTGTTGTTCTTCTAATTGTTGTATATTTTGAACAGGTATATTAGTTTGTCCTGTTTGTTCATCTATCAGTTCTAGTAAATTATCTGCATCAGTTAATTCCGCTTTAGCCATTAAGTATCTAACTGCTAATACTACTTGGTCTGGTTGTAAGTTAGAGAATATCATCTGTGCGATAGGTAATTGCAACATTTGCATTAATCTTTGCAATTCGCCTTCCTTATCAGCTCTTGAAGCATTGGTGGAGATAGCTACTTTTAACTTAGGGTCTGCATATATCTCATCTAAAGGCTCTTCTAAAGATAAGGCTAATTCTCTGTTGAACGAATAGAAAGCAACAAACAAAGCTAACATGAAATTATAGCTAAATACATCTGTTTCTACTCTCATTCTAGCATTTGCTTTTTGGGTTAATATTGCGGATTCTCTAGCAGTTCTTACTGCTCCATCTGTATTACCACTCATATAGTTATTTAAGCCTAATACATTTTTTGACTGATTTAGAATCATATCCATCAGTTGTAAACCACTAACTGAAGCTGCTGGTGGAGCGTAAAATTCGGGTTTATTTTCTAGGGAATTATATTCGTAATACTTATTCTTACGCATGTTTTTAATTTCATTAGAATTTATAGTACCTTTTTGATATAGAACAATAGGTACTGCGATATCTTCTAGGTTTTGCAGGAATAAATCAGTTACTCTATTAACGAGGATATTTACTATTTCAGTTGAAGCTAATGGAGCTAATGACCTATGTGTACAATCATCTACCTTGTAAGCTGCATAAATAATTCTATTAGTGTTTACAGAACTATAAGAAATATTAGCTATAAATCCACCAACTACAGTTGCTTTAATATTTCTAAGTACTTTATTATCGGATGTAATATAATCACCATAGAAAGTAAGTACTTCAATTTTATGAGTATCTGTCCTATTTCTATTATTATTATTTCCGTCTGTTGCTGTAGTTTGATATGTATAACCACTACCATTCTTTCCAACTGAGGTAATAATATCGTTTTTATTTTCGTCGGATAATAAATCGTATTGCTTAGACACGAGGAGTTGTTTAGAACTAATCCAAGTTCTTATGATTTTGGCACATCCTCTAGGGTCCTCTTTATAATCATAAGCATCGACATAAAAATCCAATGGGTCAATTCGTTCGATATCTAAATCTTGATAGGAAACAAACTCTTTTATTTTGAAGTTTCCAACTTTCTCTCCAGTTTCTGCATTTACTAAAGTGTTCTTTACTCTATATTCTTCTCTAGTGGTTTTAAGCTTAATAAATGAAACTGCCTCTCCTTTAAGCAACCAGTCATCTACTGTATCGCCAGACAGTTTTTCTAATAAAGACATTCTTTTAAATTGATTAGTCATTACTTCTTTTAATTTAGGAGTCTTCAATGTTGAATAAGCATCTCTTCCAGTAATTTCTAATAAGGCTGAGTATCCACTTAAAGAACTTTCAATAATAGCAGACTTATATACTTTAAACATTTCCGCAGTATGAGGATATCTTTCTTTATCTGAGCTGACTGCTCCAGCATAAACAGATTCTCTTAATGCGTTATATGTAGCTTCCATTTGAGAAGTTCTATCTAGTTCGATTTTCTTTTGTTTAATAAAAGAACATACTTCATCTTTATATTTTTTGACATCATAGTAATCTTCTTTAACTTCTACTACCTCATCAGCTACTTGAGAAGTAGTTTGAGGAGAAGGAAAATTCATACTATTTAATAAGCTATTTTCGTCTGTCATTTAAAATACATCCTTCCTTAAATGATAATTACATACTATTATTTTATCAAAAAACATTTTATTTGTCAATCCTTTGTAACGGAATGTAAATAAATTTTAATAGTTTGTGGATTGATTTAATCTTTGCATAAAGTAGATAGGATAACTTACTGCATCTATAGGGTGGATAAGATAACGCTTTTTATCATCTTCCTGTATTTCCTTATCAGTAGGTTCTCTTAATCCCGCATTAGCTAAATTGTTTCTAGCTTCATCCATGTTATATAAGAGCTTTTCACACGAAGTATCTACAAAAAACCTTCTTTCTCCTTTAGCGTTACATATAACACCCCGAAGAATAGACAATCTTTCTTTAATTCTAGGGTTTGCTTTTTGTACACTTAATGTAACATCTATCATTTTACTTGCAAAGTATTGCAACATTACACTATAATCAGAGCCATTAGTCTTTTTATCTCTACCGTGAGCATCACCCATTATTGTAAGTTTCCTAACTCCGTATTCTAAAATAATAGGATAAACTCTTTCACACATCTCTTTTGTCGTTACGTTGTTGTCGATTAACTCTTTTAATATATACCATTCATTGTTGCTTCTTTGTTGAATCAAATACCAGCACATTGGATTATAGTTAAAGTCACAGGTAAGAATTAGTGGATATCGAGAGTCAAATTTTAAATCTTTAACAATGTTAGACTCTGTAAATTCAGGAAAAGCTACTGTGTTATCATAATCAATATCGAAGCCTTCAATCATTTCCTGAACCTGTTCTTTAGAATAGATACGTTCCATCATCTTAACGTATTCAGGTCCTAATGCAGTATTCTCTCTTGTTGATGCTCTTATAAACCTATACTCAGGTATTTTGGTTCTAGGATTTATAAAATACTTGTATATCCAACCTCTCCTTCCTTGAGGGTTTGTGTGCATAAACAATGAGCGATGAAACCCCTTCCAATCCTTACCTCTTGCTTGCCTTATACGAGTCATTAATTTGAGGAAAACTATTTCATCTAAGAAAGAAGCTTCTTCAAATTCTACCCAAGTAAATTCTTCGGACATAAATTGTTCCCAGTCAGATAAAGTCTTGAATCTTATTACAGATTTATTTAAAAATACTATAGCTTGCTTTCTATCGGTAAACCACCAATGAACATTTTCCTGTAAACCAATTTGGTCCATCCACCATAAATATTTTTGCTTAGTGGTATTATCTAATAAGTCCTGAGACTTAGCTCCGACTAAGCCTCTACATCCTCCCCATTTTAAAGCATAGCAAAGTCCCCTTAAAGCTCCAACATGAGTTTTTCCCGCTCCAACTCCTCCATAATAGCAGCTAATATCTTGGTATTCTTCGTCAGGGTCTTTGGCTTTAATTGCCTTAATTCTTTCTTCTATATCGCCAACCATAAATTCAAATTGTTTTGGGAATAGACTTGCTTCAGTAGTTTGGAATCCTCTCATTTACCCTACCTTCTTCTCATACATTCCCACAGGGTCTAGTACATCTATATCATAATCGTCAGCTATTATTCTATTATTATAATCATCATCGATTAAGATACATTTATGCCCAGCATCTTTAAATGTTTTGATATAATTAGACTTAGTTATATAACCAAAGTCAGAGCCTTGCTCTACTAACTCAAATTCTATTCCTTGCATAATATCCTTCAACATCTTCATAGTACTAGGATGGGAAGCTCTAACTGTCAAGAATACTATTTTAGAATTATACCAAGCATCAGCCATTATTAGCTGATACAGTAGTTTTTGGTTTACTCTGTAAAACTTGAATTTTTCTTGCAGCCACATTAGAATAGAACTTATAGTATTATTTCTGAACCAATTCCAAGTATAGTGCATTATCTGTTGATAAAATCCATGAATAATAGTTCCGTCTATATCTACAAATATATAATCGTATTTACCTAAGTTTCGCATTGTTGATATTCCTTATCTAAACATCTTTCTAATAAATCTATTTTCTGACATATTTTTTTAGTGATGAATTTATAAAATTCTCCGAAATCAGTATCACCGCTATCATACTTAGGGTCGTATTCTATAGCAAAATCCCTGAATGCTTGAACTTGCATTAACTCACCTACGTCATATCTAATAGCGGCTCTAGTCCATCTATCCTGTGTACAAGATGAAGTAAAAGTTCCTGTAGTTTTCTTATTCGCTTTTTTCTTTAATTCTTGTATTCTATTAGGAGTTCTAGGAGATACTAACCCATTTCTTTCATTGGAGAACTTAATTAACCTCTTAGCTAAATCAAAAGAATAGCCTTTTTCCTTCGCATACCTAGCATAAAATTTATGACAAGAATCGCATCCTACCATGTGGATTAAACATAGCTCGTATGCTTCTGGCGTTAATTCTTTTCGGAAAAATTCTGCAGCTCTTTCTCTGCAACTATCACAAGATATTCCCATTGTTATCTCCACCCTCCCATTACGAATTTTCTAGTTCTTTCCTTGTACACAGGGTTATCAAATTTTCTTTTATGAAAATCATCTTTAGCTTTATAATAATTAGTCTTTTTAGCCATGTCCCACGCTACATCAAAATCTAAGAAATAATAAACTAGTTTCTTTAATAGTTTAGCATCGTGAGCCGATTGGTCCACTGCGTCAGGACAAGCATCTATACATTCTATAATCATAGGGTCCTTATATCCCAGTCCTCTTAGTTGGTACATATCCTGAACTGGAGTTCTTTTTTCTCCATTAGCTCTAAAGAATAATTGATTATCTATCTGAGTATTAGTACCCTTTAATTCTTCACCTTGAAAAACAATTTTAACATCATCTTTCATAGATGTTTGACTGCGTTTAATTTCTTTCTTTTCGTATAATTTTTCAAGGAATTTATCGTGCTTCCCGACTTGCAAGTTTGTGTTTTTAAAATCAAAAGTCGTAGTAACAATATGTCTCTTGTTAGTATAACATTCAAAGGATTTGCAACCCTCCATTTCTTTTACAATAAATGTTTCTAAGGATAGTTTAGTCAGGACGTAAATATGAATACCTTCACCAGAGCTTGAAACTTCGTATTCATCTTCAGAAAATTCTTCTAGGAACTCTTTTGTTAAAGGCTCTATTTTACCATCGGGAGTAAAGCAATCATCCAAGTCTAAACATATAAGTTTTACACTGTCAGTAATATCTCCGAGAAGAATTGACACTTGCGCATTATTGTTATTAGCAATTTCTCTCGCTTCGTTATAATTTGCTTTTTTAATATCATATATACCAGCAGGTTTTAACTTACCTTGTTCTATATTACAGGTACGCTTATCTTTTGATATAGTAAATATTTTGTAAGGGTATAGGTACATATTAATCCTTTAATAGAGTTATACTAATTATTACAAATAATATTAATCCAGATAACACAGGGGATATCTCCTATTTTATATTATAACATAAATCGATTTATTTGTCAAGATATCAGAAAAGCTTTTTTAAATCACTAGTGTCGAAAGATAACCTTGACATGTCGGAATCCATTTTAAGAACTTTATTGAACATATCTATACTATCATAAAAGTATTCATCTAGCTTACTAAGAAACGGGCATTTATAACAGTCTATTTCTATCATTCCACATTCATTTGCTCTATCGCACCAGCTGCGCCACATATTAATTTACTCCTAATTTATATTTAATATTTTTTATATGTTGTATTCTATAGGCTGCAGACGGGTGGCTATCACAGTTATCGCCATTATCATATTTCTGGACTATTTTTGTTAAAGCACTATCTAATACGATAGGGTATCTCCCTGCATATAACATTAACACTGCCATTGCATCTGCTTGATTTTCTCCGTTATGTCTAAACTCTGTTATGTCTTTAGAGGTAGGAGGTCTCTTATTAACCATGACAAATTCATTATAAAAAGCCTGAGCCTTCTCACTGTGTCGAAGAATTGCATGTGCTACTTCGTGAAAGACTATAGCCCGCACCTCATCTCTATCCATTATATTATATATACCAGAAGAAATCGTTATTTCTCCGTACTGAGTATAGGCTGCTGGAGCGTTAAACTCTATAGTTCTAAATGTACATCTTCTCATTGTAGCTAAACATATAGGTTTCGCTTCCTCAAAAACCTGCTCTACTTCTATTCTTGTAGCTCCATACATAGGGGGTACCCCAAGAATAAATAGGCATATTAAAATGTAAAAAACTTTTTTAATCATCTTTGCTTTTCTCTTTGTCAGGTTGCTTTACAGTAATGATAACCTCGAATCTCATTTGTTCATTTTCAATAGACTTCAGCTCTCTTATTTCCTTAAGTATTCTAGCAGCTACTTCATATTTACCTTCTCTTTGAGCATCCTTAAGTAGCTTGTTATAGAATAGCATCATAGTATCAACATCGTCTTCAACTAATGACATCTTCTGCAAATCAATAGCAGCTTTCTTCTTCTCATTAAAATCGGGTAAGTCTAAAATTCTTTTATAAAGCTGTTGAACTTCCAGATTTGATATTTTAGGAATACCTGCTTTTCGTAGATTATCAACATGATCTTCTCTGTATAATTGAGCGGATACTACTGCATCTATCATAGTATCTGTTATTTCTATATCATTTACGTTCATTTTATTTCTATATCCTTAAAAGCTTTGCAATCTTTTCCTACCACCTTACCTTCAAGGTAATCTTCAAAGAATTTACAGTAAAAATTAGTATCAGCTAAATCGTAAGGTTTAGCATATTTACAATGCAAACATAACAACATTCCCACTACTCTAGAATCCTCCCTTTTTCTATTTCAATTACTTTGGAATTATATAATTTACTATTTCTAAATTCTAATTGAGCAAATCCAGCCTGCCAGTTTGGGTTAATCATGTATTCAGGATTAAGGCTACATAAACATCCTGTCTCTAGCCAGACAAATTTTCTTCCTGATTTTCTTGCTATGTACTTACAAAGTCTGTGTGTATTCTGTGTAATAATAGTTTTCCCTTTTGAACGAATTACAAGTGTACCATTATCCACTGAGACACAGGACACTCTCCCAGAGTAAGGAACGATAGTTACATTCCTTTTTCCATCGATTAATGTTTCGTCTCTTAGATTGACGGTGATACAGTAATTACCAGTTACTCTTTTAAATACGCTACTTCTCATACCTGACTTAACAAATAACTCTTGAAGAATATCAGCTTCCTCTTTTTTGCTAGTCGATATTTGGTAAGAATTTTTCGATGCACTATTCTTGCAGCCATCAGTAATGCTGTACT
>ERZ1035070.36-NODE-36-length-41799-cov-16.101595_pt1 | contig 41799 bp, 38 predicted proteins | sample MGYA00520603_ERZ1035070 | MGnify/ENA primary metagenome ERZ1035070 (study PRJEB33766, sample SAMN09781695) | gut metagenome | biome: gut microbiome | host: Homo sapiens | place: Madagascar | study: EMG produced TPA metagenomics assembly of the PRJNA485056 data set... | reverse complement strand
CTCAAAACGAGACTGAGGCAAAGACAAAACTTACTGATGCTGTAGAACAGATTAAAGCTCGTGACTATGGTAATACAGAGCCTAAGAAAGCAGAGCTTTTAAGAATAGCAGCTGTCTTTAATGCAGATCCTAAGGTAAGAACTTTTACCGAGTATCAAAAAGTTGTATAGCTAGTTTCAATATATTAGCTAACGCCCTAATCTGTATAGTAAAGATGTAGGGCTACTATACTGAAACCTACACTTCAATGTCATACGTTGACTTTGAAGATCATCTGCTAAGCACTTAAGCTATGCTACTGAGCTTTCTTTGAAAAGGATCTTGTGATTTGAAAGCAGAGTTTAGCTTTTCTTTTACTCATTTATCAGAGTTTTTAGCTCTGATAAAGAAACATCGCCCGTATAAGAACCTTTAATTTTTCCTTTCTCATCTATTAAAGCTACAAAAGGTACACCTACAATGGCTAACTTTTTTGCTAGCTTTAAATTCTCATCTGTATCTGGCTTGGTAAAATCAAAACGTATCAGTTTTAAATCTTTTGTAGCCTCTTTAAATTCACTAGTTGAATAGAGCTTTTTATCCAGTTCATGACAATTTGAGCACCAGTCAGCTGATACTGTAATTAAGATCTTTTGTCCTTTATATGGGGATAAACTCTCATAAGATTGCCCATAGGTAAAAGGTAACTTTTGAGTAGTACCTGCAATAAAGAAGATGCAGCTGAAGAGTACAAAGAAAGTTGCAAGAGAAGAGGTAAGAATAATAGAGAGTTTGCGTGAGTGCAGTAAGATACCTACAGCGTAAGCTGTGCACAGGGCATAAACAAAAGGCTCAATATAAACATCTAAAGCGCCGAAAAGGTGCTTTACGATAAAGTAAGAACCAAGAATTAAAGGTATAGCTAAAAGGTTTTTAACTACATTACTTTTACCTCTAAAGATATTTAAAAAGCGAGAACCAAAGGTGCCAATGATAAGTAGTGGTACCCCCATACCAATACCTATAAATAAAAACATCAGCATGCCTTTTACAATAGAGTTAGTGCTTATAACATAAATTAAGGCACCTGCTAAAGGAGCACTGGTACACGGTGTAGCAATCAGTGCACTTAGAGCACCAAACACAAAAGCCTTTTTCAAAGTACCGCTTTTTTGTCTGCTGATTGTCTTTTCAAGCTTTGCATTTAAGCAGGATGGGACTTTTAAATGAATAGCCCCCATACAGTCAAAGGCAAAGATTAAGAGTAATGATGCCATGACGATTAGACTTAATGGATGCTGCAGAACACCATGAGCTGCAACCCCTACCTGAGCAAAGATAAGTCCTAAGACACAGTAGGTAAGAGCTAATCCTAACAAATAACTTAGGTTCTGTTTAAATGCATGAGCTGTATTTTCAAATCTTCCGCCTAGGATAGTTGCTGAGTAAATAGAAAGCATTGGCAATACACAAGGTGTTAAATCAAGAGCAGCACCAAAGATCAGACATAAAAATAAAATTAAAAGAAAACTGTCTGACTTATTAAATAAAGAGTGCTGATTCTGTGCATTATTGTTATCAGTTGCACTCAATGCCATAGCTCCAGTTGATGACAGGATGCGGTCAGTTTTATTTTCAGGAGTGTAAGTTTGCTCTGATACGTTGCCAGTAAGATTAGATGCTGAAGAATTATCGGTAAATTCTGCTTTGTTACTGTTGCCTGCATTTAAGAGCTTATCTTTACCAGCATCAACATCTTTAGTAATTACAAAGTTGGTTTTCTGCTCAGGGTAGCAGATACCAGCGCTGTCGCAACCTCTGTATAAAAGAGAAATAACATTCTCTTTTGAAGCCTTTAAAAGGGTAATTTTAACTTCAAAAGACTTATCGATAATTTTGCTTTTGCCATTAAGATCAGTGTGATCAATGCCATTTGGGATTGAAGATATAACAGCCATAGCATTAGAAGACACTACCTGTACAGAATCTTTATATATATAAGAACCTGCTTTTAAATTGAGCTTACATTTAATTTTTGCAGGCTCATCATAAGCACAGGTACTTGTAAAAGGAACTGTAGCTACAGTGTGATTCTCTGTTTTAACCTCAGGCATGTTAAAGAGTGCATCAAATGAATCATCAGCTAAAGCTACATTTGAGGTTAGAAAACAGCTTATGAATAGTGATATTAAAAGGGTAAATAATGATCTGAACATAATGTTTTTACTTCAATCTTAATCTGTTATGCTTTCTCTAAAAGCCAGTCTGCAATATCCACAACGAACACACCATCAATGTCATATTTAGGATAGCGAGTTCTAGTAATTAATAGCTTTGGGTAGGAATCTTTTATCTTTAACAAAGGATCAAGCTCTCTTTGTTTGGTTGTGTCTGCTTCAATGTTGTCAGATACTTGAATGTAGATCTTTTCATTATTTTTAATAGCCACAAAGTCTACCTCTTTTTGATAGAGCTTACCTACATAAACTTCATAGCCTCGTCTTAGCAATTCAATGGCTACGATGTTTTCCATGACCCTTCCAAAATCTGGGGTTTCGGTGCCTAAATTAGCATACCTAAAGATGTGGTCGCACAAGTAGTATTTTTCCGTTATGGAAAGATACTTTTTACCTCTGATATCAAAACGTGTGATCTTGTAAAAGGCATAAGCGTTGCACAAGAAATTAAGATATGAGAATACTGTCTTGTGGTCGTTTTTACTTCCACTTTTTGCAAGAGTATCAGAGATGTTTTTACAAGATGTTAGATTTGAAATATTGTCTTGTAAAAAGTTTGAAACTCTAGATAGTAAAAGAGAATTTCTTATTTTATATTTCTGAGTAATATCTCTTAAGATAAGAGTATCAAAGACATCTTTGATATAGTGCAATCTGTCACTTTCATTTTTATAGGCATAAGCGCCAGGCATACCTCCTACTGTAAGATACTGATTGTAGGCATCATATCTATCAGTCAATTGAAAGTAATCCATGAACTCAGCAAATGAAAATGGGTAGACACTGATTTTAAAGGTGCGTCCTGTAAACAGGGTAGCAAGATCAGAACTTAATAGGAATGCATTTGATCCTGTAATATAGATGTCGTACTTTTCTTTTGCATGCAGGCTGTTTATAGCTTTTTCAAATTCTTTACAGTTCTGAACTTCATCTATAAAAACGTAGTTATTCTTATTTGCATCATACTTACTTTCAATATAAGAGATTAGCTGATGTCTATCTTCGAGTGCTTCAGAATCATATAAGTTGAAGTTGATATGAATGATGTTTGCGTCAGGTTCAGTTGTCTCAATCTTTTTAATAAATGATTCCACGAGCTTTGATTTGCCACAACGTCTAATGCCTGTAATTACTTTAATATCAGGAGTTCCTTTAACATCCATCAGTCTTTGTAAATACAGTGGTCTATCAATTAACTTCATACAAAACCTCACAGCCTTTTATTCATTATAAAATTTTCTATTCCCAAAAGTTTAAAAAATTTAAAGTTTTGGGAATAGATTTGAATAAAAGACTTAGGAAACATAACAGTTTGTGCATGATGTTAAGAAACTTCTTTCTCGATATTTTCAAGGTAAAGAAAGACCGCCATAGACATCGAAACTGTCTGAATTCTTTTGCAGGAACAAATGAAGCTCGATAGGTTCCCTGTCTTGCAACCTCAGCTAAATGAATGGCGTCAGCTAAACTGTTTTGCTACCTCTCTTATTTTTAACGTCACGAGCATTTACAACGACAATCTGTTTATTGGTAAAACCTACGTTTTCCAAAGCCTCATATAAAGATTGCCAGTAAACACCTGTGGATTCCATGACAAGAACTTCAGCTTCTTTTGCCTTGCACCACGATGCAAAAGCATCAAGTTCAGGTTTTGATGCGCCTGATTCCCTGTTCTCATTGAATAAACTGCTACTGCCGTACTCACAGTTCTGATAGGTTGCAACTATCAGATTAGAATGAACATCTATTCCTATGGCACTTCTGTGAAGAGCATGAAACGTAGCAAGGTTTTCACGCTTCTTATGTGTTACACTCATAGAGCCTCCTTTATAAAGGGAAGGTTGATTAGAAATTGATGATCTTTCTCCAAATAGGTGCCATAAGGAAACTTGAATTACATATTTACCAAAAGCAAATCTGTATCCTGTTTTTTTATGCGAAATCGTTGAAAGGTTTACAACGTCATCATGCTGTTGTACAGCGATAGCACCTGCCATAATTTTTTACGGAGTCAGAAGCTCTCAAAAAAAGCCACAAGGACCGAGAAGGATCATCTCTTTAAGAATAGGTGATTTTGATAAGAAGTGTGATTGAGCGAAGAATGCCACGCTTTCATTAGCTGTTGTGAATGAACTCTCCGCTCACGTTATTTTATCTGATTTATTTTTGATCTCTTGAGCGTCTTTTATGATACGTGCCTTTTTAAAAATTGATTCTCTTATCTTGAAGGAGCCTGTGGAAATTTCTGTCTTTTTACCTCAACCATTAACTTTCATAAATTCAAATTTTAAAGTTCTGTGGTGCCTTCATAGCATTTTCTCAGACAGTTCTCTTTTTACAGAGCGATTAGATCTGTTAGATTTAGTTAATCATGGTTATATTCTAGTATGTCCTTCATTATCTAACTCTTACTACATGAATGCTGAATGCAGAAATGTTGCTGACTTTTTAGATATTGAGCTTTACCCTTACCTTCAGGAGTTGTTTCCTCTTTCAACAGAAAAGAAAAACAATATTTGTATGGGAATTTCGATGGGAGCTTTTGGGGCATTAACTTGGTCTTTGAGAAAACAATCATATTTTTCTAGATTAATACTTGTTGGTGGATATTATGATTGCCACTTACCTCTAAATTCCAAATTAAAGTTGTACCGTCGAGATCAACTCCTTTCTAATTTAGCAGAGCCTTATATTAAGAGCAAGTTAACTTGCAAAGATGGCTCATTGTTATCTGCTGCGGACATACAAGAATTATTAAGAAATGTTGAACTAGATACATTCCCTAAAGTTGATTTTTATTGCGGTAGTGAAGATTACATAAGTAAAGATCAGACTGCGTTTTATTTTGATCTGATGAAAAGTCGGAATATGAATGTATCAATGACTTTTTATAGCGGTTGCCATGATGTTAAATCATGGCGTAATGCTATGCCAATTATATTTAGTGAATTGAGAAGTTGAAAAGAGTATCTGCATAATATCAGTTAAAAGTTTAGTTTTATCAGCCAATATTTGCTTCTTCAGTGTTTCGAAAATTAGTCATTAATAGCTTTAGGATCTAGATTTTCTATCGAAAGATCATCATTTCAATTGGAGTTTATGCTCTTTTGGCAAATAAGAGAGAAGTCTGAGCTATGACCTCTTCGTAAAAGAGTATTTAGATAGCTTGATTTAACAGACTCTATTTCATTAAATAATTACACTTATTTACAGAAATTACAGAAGAAATTAATAATTTTGCCGATGTTTATCTATATGGCTTATTAGACAAACCTCAAATTTGTATAGCTTAATTTTATTAACAGCGAGAAGGAAGATGCTTATTTGTTTATTTTATGTAGACGATATCGTGCCACAGTTAGAATTTTTTTGAATAAGCAACTTGCTGTTATAACAGGAATTTCAACACAGATGAATGATGGAAGAATATAACAAATGACCAATTATAATAGATTTCTTTGTGTGGTTTTTGGACCTATATCTTTTTTACTTTCTTATTATCTATTTCCTCTTGAGTGGTTTGGCTCTTATTCAGCCAATGGAGCTGTTGGAACTGTAATTTGGATGTCGATTTGGTGGATTACTTGTCCAGTCGATTTAGCCGTGACTGCCTTTATCCCAATTGCTGTTAATTCAATTTTTCAGATTGTGGATATGAATGCTGTTATATCAAATTATTCATCTGAAACAATATTGCTTCTTCTTGGAGCTTCAATATTAACTGTTTCATGGGAAGAAACTGGTCTTGATAAAAGAGTTGCCGCATCTCTTCTTTCCATTGTAGGTGGAAATCTCCGTATCCAAATAGGTCTTTGGTTTGTTTTGTCATGTGTGATGTCTTCTATTTTACCAAATGCCGTTGTATGTGCGACTATCATACCCATTGCAGTAGCCATGCTTAAATATGTTGGAGTAAATGATATTGGAGCTTCTAAAAATGCTTCTTTAATTCTGTTAACCATTGTTTATGCAGCTGGAGTTGGAGGATTAGCTACTCCTCTTGGTGGAGCTATGAACTTGATCACTGTAAAATATATTGAGGAACTAACTGGTACTGAATATATGTATATTGATTGGGTCAGAAAATATCTGCCTTGTATGGTGTTTTTGGTAATATCAAATGCATTATTTTTGGTTTTATGCTGTTCGCCAAAAGATAAAATAGGTGGAAGTAAAGAATATTTTGTAATGCAGTACAAACGACTTCCAAAGATTACTCTTGAAGAAAAACTTGTTTTAGCTCTTTTTTGTTTTGCTACTATTTTGTCATTTACTCGCCAATTTTACTCATCATATTTACCAGGATTAAAACCAGCTTACTCTTTTATCATCTGTGCTATTGTATCTTTCTTTATAACACACAAGGGTGGTTCTCGTTTATTAGTATGGAAAAGAACACAACAAAAGATAGTATGGGAACTTATGTATGTTTTTGCAGGTGGCTTAGCAGTTGGTTGTATGATAAATCAAAGTGGCGCGGCAAGCTCTTTGGGTAAGCATATAGCTCTTCTCGGTGCAACTGGAGGTTTTTTAACAGTATTTTTTATTTTGTTATTTACAATTTTATTATCCGATGTAACAAGTAACACCGCAACAGCTGCTGTGGCAGTACCAATCGTTATTGCTGTAGCAAAAGGAATGGGACAAGATCCGATACCATATGTATATATTGCAACTATAGGTGTCAATTTATCATATATATTGCCCACATCAATTAGATCTATTCCTATAGGCTACGGAATGAAACCTGCCTTTATGATCAAAAAAGGCATTCCAATCACTTTAATGATGATCATGTCTCTTTCTGTGATTTGCTATTTAATGTATTTATAAGGAGCAATAATTATGTGTCTTTCTGTTTTAGAAGCTGTATTCAAGCATGCGACCGATTGCCCTCATAAATTGTGCTTAGTAGATGATAGAAGAGCAATTTCTTATTCAGAGTACTTAGATCAAATTCTTAAGGGTGCGTCATATCTATTAAAGCTAGGAGTTAGGTCTGGCGACCTAGTAATGGTAGAGGCATCCCAAACAATCGACTACCTAGCGCTACAGTTATCAATTCAGTCTTTAGAAGCTATTTTTGTTCCTATTTCTTCGAATTTATCTATTGAAAAGATTGAATCTCTTATTTTTAAAGTAAAACCAAATTACGTTTTTACTAATTCAACCAAAAAAGATTTGGCTTTTAGGAATGTTATTGAGCTACAACAATTTACAGCTCAACTGCCATATTATGAGGTATTTCATCTCACTTCTTTTCCTAAAAAAAATGATGTTAGCGAGATTTTATTTACTACAGGAACGACTGGTTCTGAAAAAGGAATTGTTATTTCTTTTGAAAATAATATTGCAATAGCAGAAAACGTAATTGCAGGTACTGGAATGAAAGATGACAATGTAGAACTTATCTTATCTCCATTTAATCATTCTCATGGATTAAGAAGATACTATGCAAATATGTACAAGGGGGCATCAGTAGTCATGCAAAGTAGTTTAGTTTTTGTCAAAAATCTATTCTACAAAATGGATAAGTACAAAGTTAATTCAATAGATATGGTTCCTTCTACATTATCTGTGCTTTTAAAAATGAGTGGGGAGTCCGTTCTTTCTAAATACAGCGATTCATTACGATATGTACAATTTGGCGCAGCTCCAATAACAGATGCAGATAAACAATTATTAAGACACTTATGGCCTCGTACTAAGTTGCTGAATATGTATGGATCTACCGAGAGCGGTGTAAGTTGCGTATCTGATTTTAGTATTGATAATAAGAAAAACAGTATAGGAAGACCAGCAATAAATTCGACCATATTTGTAGTAGATGAGAAACATCGAAAAATTACATCCTCAAAAAATAATACCGGTTTTTTAGCTTGTAAGAGCAGAGCTAATATGCTTGGTTATTATGCTGTAAAAGAAGAAATATCAAAAGACGTTTTATCTGATGGCGTTGTTTATACCAATGACGTAGTTTTTATTGATAATGACGGTGACATTATATTATTAGGCCGAAAGGGCGATGTAATCAATGTCGGTGGCTCTAAATTCTCTCCAATCGAAGTTGAAGAATGCGCATTAGCCTTTCCTCAACTAGAAGACTGTGCTTGTGTGGCGGTACAAGATAATTCAAAAGTAAATGTTCCTAAATTGTTTATTCAATTGAAAGAAAGTGTCGATAAAACTCAATTTGACGTTCTCAAATTAAAAAAATTCCTTTCTGAAAAGTTAGAACATTATAAAGTGCCTTGTTCATACGAAGTTATTGATAAAATTCCTAGGACTTACAAAGGTAGTATACAAAGAAATTTATTGAAAGGATGATTTATGTTGAGGTAATTAAATCAACTTTGAAAAGTCTACCTCATAAACGATTAGGTATCGGAGCCAAAATGAGAGAAAAAATTATTAAAATTTTAGAAGATATACATCCAGAAATAGATTTTACAAAAGAAAGTAGAGATTTGATCTTATCTGGGATCTTGGAAAGTTTTGATGTTGTCCAAATTATTTCTGACTTAGAAGATACATTCAACATTAAAATTTCAGGATTGGAATTGACTTCAGAGAATTTTTCTTCAGTAGATAGTATATTGAAATTAGTAGAGTCTAAACAAGGAAAATAGTTCCATGAAAGCTTGTATTGGTGGTGTGACAATATCTTCTGTTTGTGCAGTTGTACCTTCAAGAGTATCAAAATTTGAAGATGAAATTAAAGAGTATCCATTTTCAGAGCGCTCTTCAAGAAAATTAGCTAAAACTATGGGCTTTAAAGAACATCGTATTGCTCCAGCAAATGTTACATTAATTGATCTTGCAGAATATGGAGTTAGAAGCCTTTTTGATAACCATATTGTCTCAAAGAATGATGTTGGAGCTTTGATCTTTGTAAGCCAACAACATGAATACCCTGTGCCAGGCAATTCAAAGGTTCTGCATAACAGGCTAGGATTAAATCCTTCTACTCATTGTATTGATATGTATGAAAACTGCTCAGGATTTATTTCTGGTCTTTTTTCTGCATCTTCAATTCTTGCATCAACTGATATAAGTACTGTTATTTTAGTCAATTCAAGTGCAGGAACAATTCATCTCAATATAAAAGATAGAAATACATATCCAATTATGGGCGATGGCGCTGGAATCACCGTTATTCAAAAGACGACAAAAGAAGAAAAAATTTATTTTGACATTATTCATGATAGTTCAGAATTAAATACCCTAATAGTTCCTGCAGGAGGAATGAGAACACCATCCTCCGAAGAAACAAGAAAACTAAGGTCAGATTCTTTAGGTAATCTTGTAAAAGATGAAGACCTTCATATGGACGGTGCAAAAGTATTTCATTTCGTAATGGAGACTATTCCTAGACTAACAGACGAAATTTGCAAGTATTCCGGTGTAGAAAAAGGTTCTGTAGATTATTTTATTACTCATCAACCAAATAAATTCCTAGTAGACAAGTTAACAGAGCTTCTAGGTGTAGATCAGCGCTTGGTATTCGATAATATTGTAGAGAATTTTGGTAATTCTTCGAGTGCAACAATACCTGTTAATTTATGTTTTAATTTGTCGGATAAATTAAAAAACGATAAATTAAAAATTTGTTTTTCTGCATTTGGAGCAGGAATGTCAGCAGGTTGTGCTATATGTGATATTGGAGAACTAAATTACTGTGATCTTTTAGAGTATCCTTGTGATTAAATTGTTGGGGTAAGCTAATTTTCACAATGGATGATTATCTTATTTCAAGAGAAAAAGAACTTAAAAAGCTGTTCAAAAATGTTTTTTCATAATTGAGATAATGTAAAAAACAAGTAGATAGGATTTAAATGAGAAATTTCTCTTTGAAACTGTTCAATAAGAAATGGCTTTTGCCAATAAGAATATTGTCTTTTGTTTATAGTCAAAGTATGTATACTATATTTGCCTTCTAATCATAAAAAGTCATTTTGATAGTAATTAGGTAAAATATGAATTTTTCAGAATTTAGCCATGTAAAGCTCTCGGCAATCTCAGTTGTTGTTCCTAAGAATGAGATAAATATCTACGATGAAGCTCAGTACTATGGAAATGATGTAAGAAAAATCGACAGAATGCGTAAAATGGTCGGTTTTTGGAAAAGAAGAGTCGCAACCGATGATATTACGCCGTCAGATCTTGCAATAGGAGCAGCTCAAAAGCTCTTTACAGAATGTAATGTCGACAAGAATTCAATTGATGAATTAGTTTTTGTTCATCAAAAACTTAATTATCTAGGACCTATTGATGCTTATGAAATCCATCATAAGTTAGGTCTTCCTGATAGATGTATTTGCACAAGTGTTCTTCAAGGCTGTGCCGGTTGGGTATGGGGAATTTATCTTGCATCTCAATTGGTCCAAAGTGGTACTGTAAAGAGAGTGCTACTATTAACAGGAGACACTCATTCTGTTGGTTGCGATCTTTCTGACAGAAATACAGCTCCTATTTTCGGAGATGCTGGTAGTGCAACACTAGTAGAATATTCAGATATTGAAAGAAAGTCCTTCTTTGGCATTAAGACAGTAAGTTCAGGCTTTGACAAAATTATCTGTCCTGCTGGAGGTTGCAGATTACGATATGACTTTGATCTATCTCCTGAAGATCCATTCAACAAACCTTTACTTGAAACAATTACCTCTAAAGCAGGTTACAAAACCAGACTGTTAAGAGCCCAAATGGATGGTGGTGCTGTTTTTGAATTTACGATGAATGAGGTACCTTCACAGATAAAAGAAGTTCTAAATTTTAGCAATTTAACTTCTGATGATATTTCCAAGTGCTGTTTGCATCAGGCTAATAAGCAAATTGTACAGACAGTAGCAATGGCAGCAGATTTTGATCTTAAAAAGACACCTTATGGTGCTTTTGAAAAATACGGTAATAACACCATGAACTCGGTGCCTACCGTGTTATCTGATCTGTATTCATCAAATAACAACTCATTTGAAAGCAAACCATATTTGTGTTCAGGCTTTGGCAATGGTCTTGTAATTGCAACAGCAGTTCTTGATCTTCATGACACGGTCTCAACAGGAGTATGTGACTTTGAAAAGCCTGCAGGCTTTAAGAATAGAGATGAATGGGTTGCATTCTGGAAAGCCAAGGTTACAGGAGAAGCATAGTGACAGACAAGACTGAAATTTACTTCAAGAATTTTACTTTGCTTGATGATGCTGAACTAAGACAAGTTTATGAATGGAGAAACTTGGATTACATCAGACTGAAAATGGATAACCCTCAAATTTTTCCTTTTGAGGAACATCTTAAATTTTGCAGATCTCTATCAAGTTGCACCGACAAGATCTATTTTCAGGTCTCCGTAGGAGGAGTTCCTTGTGCTGTATTGGACTTTGTAGATATAGACAGAGATCAGAAATCAGCGGAAAGTGGTTTTTATGTAATCAAAGAATACAACCATTATGCTTCTGCTATTAGCAGAGTTTCTGTTTCGGTATGCATAAAACTTGGAATTGACAAAGTTAGGGCTCGTATACTTAAAAATAATGAAAAAGCCATTTTTTATAATCTAATCAAACTCAGAAGTAAATATGTTGGAGAAGATGAAAAATATGTGTACTGTGAGCATGATACATACAAAGAAGCTCTAAAAAGTGATCCAATTTTTAAACACTATTCATTTAGAATTGATTTGTGATATATAGGAGTGATTGTTATGACACGAGAAGAGATGTTAGCAAAACTTATAGAATTAATTGATCCAATTGAAAAAATTGATGAGAATACTGTTATTTCTGAGTCAGATGATATTGATTCACTTGCACTGTTCAGTATAGTTGTGTACTTAAAACAACAAGGAAAAAACTATTCTTTAGCAGATTTATCAAAATGTAAAACTATTGGAGATTTTATCGATTTAGCGCTTAAATAGTTTTTTCTGTTTCTTCCTTTTTTGTCGGCAAGTTACTTTTGTTTAGCTAACTCCAACGAATTAACTATATTTTTTTAGAAAAAAGTAATACATTATATACTCTAATTTTAGAATTGACTATTTTGTCATATGAAAACATATTTAATTACAGGTGCAACATCAGGTATTGGTAAAGCTCTGACAGAATCTTTTAAAAATGAGAATGTTAGGGTTATTGCTATTGGCAGAAATACTGATAAATTATCAAAGCTAAAACAAGATTTAGCTACAAAAGTAGAAATATTACCAATAGCGTTGGATTTGTCTGAAGTGTCATCAATAAAAAGCTCTCTGTCAAGTGTGTTGTCTGAGGAAATTGATGGATTTATCCACTGTGCAGGTATTTATCATCTTGCAAATCTGAGAAAAATTCAATACCAACAGTTTGTATCGATGATGAATGTTAATTTCTTTTCTTTTGTAGAAATTCTAAAACTACTTGTTGCAAAAAAAAATAAAGATAAGCAATTTAGAGTTGTTGCGATGTCGTCTATAGCCTCTATAAGAGCAGGAAGAACAAATTCTATGTACGCTGCAACTAAAGGTGCTTTAGACTCTTTCGTTAGAGCAATATCTGGAGAGCTTAATTTATTGCATGTGGAAATAAACACCTTGCAACCGGCTTTTGTAAATACTCCTATGATTGATGATTTAAAAGATTGTTATGGTGATAAATATGACAATTTTATAAAAAGTTTTCAACCGTTAGGATTGATACCTGTAGAAGACGTTGTTGAGGAAATAAAATTTCTTCTTAATAAGCGATCAAATAAAGTGACAGGTACCTCTATACTTATAAACGCAGGAAGATGCTAGCATTAGGAGGTATAACAGTTTGTGACGTGAAATTTAGCAATTGATCTTTATTAAGAATTAGTATATAAAATACAAACTATGAGGATAAAGACAAGCTATCGCATGGAAGAAAAGCAACAATTGGTGAATAAATTTGCCAAGAGAGGCTTAACCAATGAGCACTCATTAGCTAATGTAATTGCCATTTCTCTATTTTTGAGTACAACAAACACCTATAACGTTGTAAGAAAATTACCTACAGGAAAAGGCTATGCTGATTTAGTGTATCTGCCAAAGTCTGGTGTAAACAAACCAGCTCTTTTAATTGAGTTAAAGTTCGATAAGTCAGCACAGACTGCTATCACTCAGATTAAAGAGAAGAATTACTTACAGTTCTTTAAAGACTATAAAGGCGAAGTTCTGTTAGTAGGTATTAACTACTCAAAAGATACTAAAACTCATCAGTGTATTATTGAAAAGGCTCAGATCTGATGACAAATTAACTGAGCACTGACACCCCATAACTTTTCTTAGGTAATTACAAAGGTGGCAATGCTATTAATTATCGAAGTTCATATTTGCCGTATTGCAATTAATCAAAAGGATTAATCCTGATAATTAAGATTAATTTTTTCATTTGTGATTTCTAAATATCTTTATAAAAACTATAAAAATCAATAAAATAAATTTGTATAAGTTAATTTAGAAATTATTGGCACATATCTTGATGTATATACAGCATACAAAGTAAAAGTGGCAAAGCTTGCCACCTAAAGGTTTCAATGGGGGAACAAAAGATGAGTTTCGATTACAGTACAATAGGTAAAACTTCCTCCCGTATTGCATCTGATGCTGCAGAGGCTACATCCAAGAAAAATAACTCTCTAGATCAGGCCGATTTCTTAAAGTTATTAACAACTCAGTTACAGAATCAAGATCCTAGCTCACCAGTTGATAACAACCAGATGGTTACTACCATGTCTCAGTTGTCAGTTGTTGAGAACTTATCAACAATTTCTAATAACGTTGATAATGTAGTTAATGCAATTTCATCAAGCTCTGCTTTATCAGCATCTAGCTTGGTTGGCAGAAGCGTATTGGTTGATTCTAAGACAGCTTTCTTTGATGGTTCAAATCCTATTACCGCTCAGATCGATGCCGGTGAAGGTGCTTCAAATGTTAAGATCAGTATTACTGATAGCAACGGCAATGTTGTTTCAACCTTCGAGGCAGGAGCTGCCTTAGATGGCAAAATTGACTTTAGCTGGGATGGTATTCAGGATCAGAAAACTGGTGCAAAGTATGATTCAGGTAAATATACAATTAACGTTACAGCTTCACAGGACGGTCAGAACGTAAACTTACCTGTAAAGACATATGCAACTGTAGGTTCAGTTGTATTAGGAAAGACTACTTCAGACACCAAGTTAAACTTATTAGGTTACGGCGAGGTATCTTTAGACAAGGTAGAGCAGATTGCTCTATAAGAGTTAACCTCATTTTAAAGTTAAAAGAGATCTTAAAACGTGTACTTTTTAGGATCTCTTTATGTTTTATCTCAATTGCAAAAACACAATAGCGATTCAAACAACTAGCGTAAACAAGCTTCAAGATTGCGCAATTTGCAGACGACTCAAAAAAGAATCCTCATAACATTCGTTCAAGTAGTTTGGTTCAGTAGCACAGTCATTTTCCTGACAATTTAACCCTCTATTAATCTTGTATTAATCACTTCAAATTTTCAAAGTGCTATAGAATGCTTATTTATAGAATATGGCACGGTTATTGCATTTAAAACATCAGTAAGAGGAAAAGTCATTTTCCGGAGGTTTTAAATGGATAATTTATTGTGGATTGCAATGTCAGGTGCTAAGGAGAATTTCCATAGCTTAGCTGTACGCAGCAATAACTTGGCTAATGCAAGCACCACTGGTTTTAAGGCAGACTTTGAAAATTCACGTGCTATGTCTGTTTTTGCCGATGCTTATCCAACCAGAGCTTTTGCTATGACAGAAAGACCTGGCTACAACATGGATGGTGGTGCTATTGAGACAACTGATAGACCATTAGATGTTGCTTTAAATGGCGATGGTTTTATTGCAGTCAATGACAAAGAAGGTAACGAAGCTTACACCAGATTCGGTAGTTTTGAAATAGACGTTAACGGCAATTTAAGAACTACCAATGGTCTTCAGGTTTTATCTGATTCAGGTGATCCTATGGTATTACCTGCAATGTTATCTGATATTCAAATCAGCAACGACGGTACTATCTCAGGTAGACCTCAGGGCGCTGATTCAAATGTAATTGAAGAGTTTGGTCGTATCAAACTTGTAAAACCTGATGATTATAAAAATATTGAAAAAGGTTATGACGGTTTATTCCGTAACATTGACGGCACTGCAATGACTGAAGATCAGAGCGTACAGGTTAGAAGCGGTATGCTTGAATCATCAAATGTTAACCCAGTCGAAGAATTGACAAGCCTTATCAGGATCCAGAGACAGTATGAGACTCAGGTAAAAATGATGGAGTCAGCAAGTCAGATGGATGAACGTCAAAACACTTTATTGAGCTACGATTAGCAAGGAGTAGAACATGATCCCAGCACTATGGATTAGTAAAACAGGTCTTGATGCGCAGCAGACCAATATCTCTGTAACATCAAATAACCTTGCCAACGCCTCAACAGTTGGTTTTAAGCGTGGTAGAGCTGTATTTGAAGATCTTTTATACCAAAAGATCAATCAGCCTGGTGGCAGATCATCAGCTGATAGCTATTTACCTGAAGGTTTAATGATAGGTTCAGGTGCCAAGGTAGTTGCAACTCAAAGACAGTTCTCTCAAGGTGATGTTGAAACTACTGACAACTCATTTGATTTAATGATTCAAGGTCGTGGTTTCTTCGAAATTGAGTTACCAGATGGTACCACTGCTTACACCAGAAATGGTCAGTTTACCAAGAATGAAGAAGGTACTATCGTAACCTCAGGCGAGGGGTATCCTTTATTACCTCAGATCCAGGTCCCAGATAACGCCACTTCTTTGACAGTAGGTCGTGACGGTCAGGTATCTGTTGTATTAGCCAATGATACAGCTTCACAGGATTTAGGTCAGATCACCGTAACAGATTTCATTAACCCTACAGGTCTTGAGTCCATCGGTGACAACCTTTACTTAGAGACCACTGCTTCAGGAGCTCCTCAGCAGGGTATCGGCGGTGAAGATGGTATGGGTGTTATCAGACAGAATATGCTGGAGACATCTAATGTAAAAGTCACTGAAGAGTTAGTAAATCTAATTCAGGCTCAGCGTGTTTACGAAATGAACTCAAAGGTTCTAACTACTGTAGATTCTATGATGGGCTCTTTAATCCAGTCAGTATAGTTTAGGTTATGAGTGGTAGGTAAAGTAAGAAGTAGGTTATTAAAATAGGGGTGGGGTAAAATGAAGAAGGTTATTTTAGCAATTGCTTTATCACAGTTAGTGCTATTACAAGGTTGTGCTTTAGATACATTCTCTGCAAAACCAGATGATCCAAAGTATGCTCCTGCGCTGCCTGAAGAGGATTACACCAACGCAGTACCTACAGGTGGTATCTATAATCCTTATACCATGAACAATGGTATGTATTCAGATACATCAGCTCATAAAGTTGGTGATATCATCTCTGTAACCCTAGAGGAAGCAACTTCTGCAAGTAAGAATGCATCTACTGATCTCGAAAAAGAAGGAAACAATAACTATGGTGGCATTACTCTTGCAAGTAAGAAATTACATTACAAGAATTTGACACCAACACTGTCTTCTAGCAACTCCAATGATTTTTCAGGAAGTGCTAAGGCAAAACAGTCAAACCAGTTGTCAGGACAGATTTCTGTTAGTGTAGTCAAGGTATATTCTAACGGTAATCTGCAGGTACAAGGCGAGAAGTGGTTGATGTTAAACAATGGCAATGAATATGTCCGTGTAACCGGTTTAATTAGACCTTCTGATATCAGCTCAGACAACACTGTATCATCACAGAGAATTGCCAATGCTAGAATTCAGTACGGTGGAACCGGTGATTTTGCGGATACTCAGGAACGCGGTTATCTGTCTAGACTGTTTAACAGCGCATTTAATATATTCTTCTAGTTTTGTAAGGTGGGGACTATGAGGATTGCAACAAAGTTTTTTAAATCATTGTGCTTAGGAGTAGCTGTATTAAGCTCTTTAAGCATCAATGATGCAGAAGCTGCAAGATTAAAAGATATTGCTTCAATTCAAGGTATTCGTGAAAACCAACTTTTAGGTTATGGTCTAGTAGTTGGTTTAGCAGGTACCGGTGAAAAGAACTCAAAGTTTACAGAGCAGAGCTTCCGCTCAATGCTAAATAACTTTGGTATCAAGATTGATGAGAGTACCTCTTTAAAGATCAAAGACGTAGCTCCTGTAGCAATTCATGCTACCATGCCTCCATTTTCAAAGACAGGTCAAACTATTGACGTAACTGTATCAGCAATAGGTGAAGCTACCTCATTACGTGGTGGTACCTTATTACAGACCATGTTACGTGGTGTAGACGGCAACGTTTATGCTATCGCTCAAGGCTCACTGGTAGTAGGCGGTTTAGGTGTAGAAGGTGCTGATGGCTCAAAGGTTACTGTAAACACTCCTACAGTAGGCAGAATTGCCAATGGTGCAATTGTAGAGCGCGAAGTACCAGATAACTTCAGTCAGACTGATTCATTTGTCTTTAACTTAAATCGAGCTGATTTTACCACTGCTAAAAATGTAGTTGATGCAATTAACGATCTTTATGGTGATGGTTCAGCTGTAGCTCAGGATTCTGCTTCAATTAGAGTAAGTGCACCACGTGATCCTTCTCAGAGAGTGTCTTACCTATCAACTCTTGAGAACATTGAAATCGATCAAGGTGAGGATGCAGCTAGAATCGTAGTAAATTCACGTACTGGTACCATTGTTATAGGTAACAATGTAAAACTAAAACCAGTTGCCGTAACTCATGGTGGTCTTACTGTTACTGTATCTGAAGATCCAAGAGTATCTCAACCTAACAGTTTCTCTCAAGGACAGACAGCAATCGTTCCTGATTCTCAAATCAATGTAAGTGAGAAAAAGGGCAAGATGTTCAAGTTTGATACAGGTGCGACCCTAGATGACTTAGTAAGAGCAGTAAACCAAGTAGGTTTAGCTCCAGGTGATCTAATGTCAGTACTAGAAGCTTTAGATAAAGCAGGAGCTATTGACGGTAAGTTAGAAATTATCTAAAAGGTTTTAAAGGTTCTGCCACCCCACCTACCTCTTCAAGGCAGAACCTTTAAATTTCTCAATCCTAAGCTAAATGTTTCTCTATCATATTCCACATAGCAGTAGCTGACTGGAAATTGCTAGGATCGATATCATCAGGATCAAGTGAAATCTTAAATGTTTTTTCAACTCCATCAATAATAGCTACAATCTCTAAAGAGTCTAAAACACCATCCTCTACAAGATTAACACTGTTCTTAAAGTCAACATCTTCTTTAATGTGAGACAGCAGAGTTAGTAGTTCTTCCATAATATCCTCAAGCATAAATTTGTTTTAGTTTGGTTCTATCAATTTTTCCATTTAGGTTCATTGGCATACTTGATAACTTCTCAATACGATTTGGCATCATGTACTTTAGTAGTTTCTTTGAGATTTGTTCTCTTAATTGTTCTACTTCTAATTTACCTACATACACGCCAATAATATCGCTATTTTCTTCATTATAAATGCAACAGGCGCAGTCAATGCCATCTATTGATAGAATGGCGTTTTCAATTTCTCCTAGTTCAATTCTGTGACCCAGTCTCTTGATTTGAAAATCTTTTCGACCTGCAAAAATGAGCTCACCGTTTTCATTCTTATAGGCAAGATCTCCTGTTCTATACATCATCTCATTCCAACAGAGATTTAATGGATTTTGTACAAAAGCTTCATCTGTTTTCTTTTTATTAGCATAGTATCCATTAGAAAGACATTGACCTAAAATACAAATTTCACCTAGTTCACCATCTGCTACAAGTGCATTTTTCTCATCTAATAAAATGATTTCACTGTTTTCACAAGCTTTGCCTAAAGGCAACTTGTCATCATCACAAAATTCTTTATCTATCTCATAATAGGTACAAGCATAGGTAGCCTCGGTTGGACCATACATATTAACGAATTTTGTATGAGGCAGGGCTTTACGCCATACATTAAGATGCTTGCAAGGCATCACCTCGCCACAAAAGATCACAAGTTTTAATTTACTTGGTACACATAAATCTAAGGCTTTGCAGTTAACTACATTGCACAAAGCAGATGGTACCCAAATTAAAGTGTTAACTTTGTTTTCGACTACATAGGCTAAGATCTTTTTAGGAAAGGTGTAGAACATCTTAGGAGGAATAAATACGGTTGCACCAGTTTTTAACGGAATATAAAGATCTGGTACTGAGGCATCAAAATAGAATGGAGCTTGGTTGCAGAGGGTGTTTTCTGCATTTAAAGAGTATTTACCACAAATCCATTCAACAAAGTCGATTACGCTTTGGTGAGAAATGGTAACACCTTTAGGTGTGCCTGTGGAACCACTGGTGAAAAGTACATACAGAAGATTGGTACTCTTGTGGCTGTTTCTTATTTTATCTAATTTTAAGTTTATATCTAATTTTTTGTTTTCTGCAGTAGTAGAAAGTGTGTCTTTATAATTGAAACACTCGCACTGTATATTAATCTCTTTGAGATTCTTATTAGTAGAGTCATCATAAATTACAACACTAGGTTTTAGTGTTGATAATATTAAAGAAACTCTACCTTTTGGCATACCGCTATCAATAGGAACATAAAAACATCCTGCATATACAGCACCTAAAAATGCATTGAGGTTATTGGCTCCTTTTTTCATATAGATCACAACAGGCTTTTTAGGAGCTGTCTTTTCTAACAGAAAACTTCCAATTGTTCTGGCATTAGCTTCTAATTGTTTAAAAGATAGCATTTCAGTTGTATCTGCAAAGGCTATTTTATCTGGATACTTTTTTGCAGTATCTTCAAGATACTGAAGAATGTTTGTTTTCATGTGATATACCTAATTGCAATTAGTAGGTAAAAATCTTTTCTCTTGGAATGTTAAATTCGTAGATATTCTTACATTGATTGCTAATAATGTCTTCACAAATGATAGGGAAGCTTTTTGCTAGATCAACTAAATAGCTGTTGATTCCTAATGTATCAATTCTCTTTGAGGTTCCTGCTTTTTCTAAAATTGCTCCCATACGATTAAAACATTCTGTTGGACGTATTTCTAGCTTTCTAGCAGCATAATCACAGGAATACGCTTCCTCAGAACCATCTTCATGCACATACTTTCCCGTAAAGGTTTTTGCAAATCTGTATGGAACATTACAAGAAACCTCAGCATAGTGAACAAAAGTCATAGCATGAACATAGTCTGTTCCTAGAATTATCTGCTTAACATGATGAGATATGCAGTAGGCAAAAGGAGAATCACTGCCAAATGAGTTTCTATTATCCAATGTTACTAAATAGTCTTGATCTTTACCCCAAACCTCAAAAGAATGCATAGGATGTTTGGTTCTTTTAAAGTCATCTCTGTTAAGAGCAATATTACCAAGAGCACCTGTAACACCTTTGGTTTTTCTAATGTCATAGAATTTATGGTTACTAAATTCAAACGAAAAGTTAGGAATTAAGATAGTACCTTCTGGACCAACTACCTTTTGAAAAGTTTCAATAAGAGCATTACCGTCAAAAGTAATATTGTTTCTTTTTAAGAGTAAAACTAGTTTGATAAGTTCAGATGAAAGCCAAATGCAGTCACCTCTTTTCAGATCAAAACAGCTAACTATTTTTGAATAGATATCCACAATAAATCCTTGAATCTAAGCAACTAACTTGTTACATTCAGTTACCTATTACAACACTAATCCACTATATCAATAAGTTTATTTTCAAAAAGTTTATCTTTTATAGATATCAACTCATAGGCCGGAATATTGATGAGTTCGCTGATATCTAACAAGGTATTAGTGCCATCAGCATAAGCAATGAAATCTCTTAGAGCAATAATTGAGCTGTAAGATCCTTTCTGGCTAATGGTAGGGTAAAGTCCTCTTTTACCTAATTGAGGCTCACAGAATACGTTGATTCTGTATTTAAAGTTATTTTCTAAAACCAAAAGTGATTTGGTCATAACCTCATATTCACCAGCAAAGCCCTCAGGACTAATTAAGTTCAAATCGTCCTTGGAGGTGTGATACTCAGGATATGCTCCATATTTAGTTCTAGATACAGAGCATACAGGTAAATCTACACCTGGAGCATTAAACTGTCTTTCATCAGATCCTCGATGATAGAAAGAATAATCCTTATGAGAAGGTACTAAATGCTTTAAGGTATTCTCAAGTAATTTATCAGTAATGGTATTGCCATAACGAGTTTTTACATATGAGTAATCTCGATTATCACCAACACATGACAGTACAAAGCCTGCTACGGTATTTTTCTTTAGAACCTCAAGGTTTCTTGATAGGTAAGTAATAGAACCTATGGTCTCAGGTATGTAGATAAATCTGTAGGTATAGTAGCGAGGCTTTTCTTTAATGAACTTTGCTAGAGCTACGGATAAAGCAGGTCCTGAACACTCGTTATTTGCCATAGAAGGATGGCAAAGATAAGTTGAGATTAAAATCTCTTTATCTGATTTACCTTTGATAATGCACTCACCATAAGTTAAGGATCCATGCTCATCTAAAGTACTTTTAATTACAGCATGGTATTTTTGATCTTCATGTTTTGCTAATTCATCAAATTGATTCTGAGACATGCAAAAGCCTGATCTTTCCTTATAGTATGAGGTTACATAAGGAATGACATCTTTTTGATTTTTTTGCGTGTAGATGTAGTTTTTAAGTTCAGAAAATGGAAGTACTTTATCAAAGGGGGCAGAGTAACCTAAAACATGCAGATTGTTATCTGTAAAGTCGATGATCCTGTGGTGATCTTCATCTTCAATATAAGCTTCAGTACAGTTCCACTCTTTAGGTACAGTCCAATCAAAGACTTCTGTGCCTGATGGAACTTCAAAGACATTTATCTCAGGCAACTCTTCTTTTAAGATAGCTAAGGATTGTCTAAATCCGTTACCTGTAATACTTCTGCAAATAGGAAATAGCTTTTTTGCTATTTCATAACAGTACGCTCCGACTGCATTACTGTTATTGCTATTGTTGTTATTATTGTCTTCCATTGGCATTTTTTACTAAATCCTTTTTACAAAATCAGGTGTACTTCTATAGTTGTCGGCACTAAATGGGTTTTATTTAGCAATGATATGATTGCCTTTTGTTAGAGTAGAAATGGAGTCTGATTAAGGTTGTAAATAACTCAAATAGTGAAGGATCAAACTACAATATATAACTCTTAATTACATTATTTTTTTTGAAATAATAAAGCATTGTTTATTGAAAAAAGCAATTCCATAAGTTTCAATGGATTGAACAGTTGGCAATTCTAAAAACTCTTTTGCGTATTGTTTTGCTTCGATTTGCTGAAGCGCTTTTTGTGCAACCACTTTCATGTCTTTTTCGCAAGGAGCAGTCTTAAGTTCCAAAATGGCTACTTTAGTCTTATCTGAATTTCTAAAAGAAATCGCTCTGTTCGTAAAATGTGTTGACAACAAAAATTTACGAAACATAGCAAAACACCTCAAATCATAGAAAATTTCAAACATTCCACCTTTCAAAAGTATAACAATTTTCATGCATTCTGAAAGGTGGTATTTGTTATATTCTGTCCCCATAGGGGAGAGATTTGATGTTTATAATATTTCTTGTAATTGTTTCTTTAAGTTATGTTCTGCATTGTTTACTTCTAAAACAAGTTGGTTGAAAGGTTTTACATATTTATCAACAAATTCTATTTGTTCATTGAGGGGAATATACTCAATATAATAGTTACAAAGATCTTTGTTGTTAATGGTTAATTTTGATGTCCCATCAGCTAAATCCGCAACTAATTGTTTTCTTATTGATTCAAGATACCAATTATAGAATTCTAAAGATATAGGATATTCATTTTTAAATTGTTCATTTGGGGTTAGAACTAAACACAAATCACTAGCAATAAATTTTCCTTTTACATATTGACTCTTGCCTAATGAACCACCAGCAGAAATTGCATAAACTAGAGCTTCGCAATCATGAGTATATTCATCATGTTTTTTTCTTTCACTTGATGCTGTAATGAAATCATAGTCTCCATTTTCAGAATTCTTTGATGATTGCAACGTTCCCTTTTGAGTTTTAAAAATTTTTCCAAATTTTACAAGTTCATGCTTACTGCTTCGTACATTTCTCCACCCAGCACAATTTAGCTTACCATCTTTATATAGTTTTCTTAATTGAGACTGTCCTTGTACCTCCTTTTTATTATTGATCACGTCAATAATATAGTTCTCTTGGTCGTTCCACATATTATGAAGGTCAACTCTTCCTTTATGCTGAATACTTACAAATCCATCTGTTTCAAGATTATAGAAAAGAACCTGATCATCATTATGATGAGGTGTTTTGGTAAAACCAAATATTGAGGTATTTACTGCTCTTCCTTGTTCATTAAAAAGGTTATATGGCATTTTTATCACGAAATCTAGCCTTGCTACAGATAATACCTTTTCTGTAATTTCATCTTCTTGATGTTTTGTTAATGTTGGACTTGGCATAATAATGATCAATTTACCGTTTGGCTCAAGGTATTCCAATGCTTGTCTTACGAATTTTACTGAACTGTCTTTTTCATAAGGAGGATTTATTACACATTTAGTTGGTCTTTTTTCTTTTATATAGTTCAACAGAATTTCATCATTCTTATTAGAATAATCTTTTGATGCAAGAGCTTGTTTTTTATCGTTTAGTAGACTGCTTCTATACAGTAGATTTGATCTTCCATCACCATGTAAAAACATATTAGAACAAGCTAGTGAAAACAAGACTGGATCAATTTCAAATCCAATCAATTGCTGGGTACATATATGTTCAATTTGATCTAGATTATCTCCTGCATAATTAGTCAAAACTTCAAGTGCTTCCATTAAGAAACCACCTGTTCCCATGCAAGTATCAAGAACAACGTCATTAACATCTAATCTAGCTAATTTAACCATTAACGACTTAATATGGTCAGGCGTAATGATTATGTTTTTATTCTCTGATTTATTTGATGTTCTTGATAGAAAAATTCTGTATGCTTTACCTAGAATATCCCTTTTCTCGTCGTTTATAAAAGGTGTATAAATTTTCTTTTCAATTATCTGAATAATATTTTTGTAATGGTTTAAGCCAAAATCAATTGTTAAAATAAAAGAAAACCTATCTTTCCAACTAAACTCTTTTGATAGATTGTTTACTTTACCTCTCAGTTCAATATCTATTGCATCAAGAAGCTTTTTATTTAAGTTATGAGCTTCCAATAAAGTTAATTTTGTTGTAGCAATTTCTGTTTCTGATGGCGGTTGAACATTTTTGTATGTTGCGCGAAAATCATCATTTCTTAGAGCAATTAGAATTCCAGAGAAAAATAAACTTCTATCTGTGTCACGAACTTTACTATCTTCATGGAACTTTTCATTTAAATTCTTAATAATTCGAGTTAATTCTTCATCTGAAATTGATTCTCCATTTATTTTCTTAAAGTAAGTTGATTTAATGTTTTCTAATGACAGCAACTTATCTCTAACTTGAAACATTTCTATCTGCTCTTTGTTTCTAAGAAAGAAATAGCTAATTTTAATTTGACTAATATCTTGACCTGAAATAGCAATACCGACAATTCCTTTTGTGATGGAATTGTTCTGCATATAGAACTTTACTTCCTCTTCAGCTTTAGAATGTTTGAGTGCTTTTGCTTCTACGACAATTACAACGTCTTTTAAATCAATAAAAAAATCAGGATACCCATTATAATCAGTTCCTTTTTTTGAAGTGAAACCATATGATTTAGGAATAGCTGATTTTTCAATGAAAGTATTCGTGCCGTAAAAGTTACGGAATATGTTTTCTGTAATTGTTTCAGAGTTGTTTGTTTCTTCAAAGATATTTTTTTGTCTAGCCATGATTAAATACCTCTCTCATGGCTATATTTATCAAAACAGAATTCAGAGAAGTGCGATACCCCCCCCCGCATGTAACATATTGATTTTCATAATTTTATCCTTGTTAAACTGGAATAGCTTTTCTCTTACTTACATCATGGGAATTCTCACAGAACTTGTTTGTAAAAACAAAATCTGCAAAGATCTGCTCTTTTTCTTCTTCAGAGCCTAAAGCATAATTCTTGATGTTGTTCCAAATCAGGTAATTATTAAGGTATTTAGTTGAAACACCTTTGAAGTTATAGATGATAAACATCTTTAATATACAGTGATAACTGTTAATCTTGGCTATATTGAAGGTTCCTTTGGAGCCTTTACCAGATTTGATTTGAACCAGCTGTAAGTTATGTTCATTTGCAATCTTATTGTATGCTGAATTTCTGTCTGTAACTAGAACAGAATTCTCAGCAATTGACCTAGAGAAAACTTTTCTTAAATCCTTCACTGTTGGTTTTCCTAAATTGGTTATAACCGACTTTGTAAGACCATTAAGATTGATTGCGCAAGGTACGCATACCTGATCAGAGGAAATTCCTCTTTTATGGTTACTCTTACCTCTATGATGGCTTTCTCTAGGTAACTTAAAATTTGATTTGTTATGATTTCCTTTGAAGCTTAAAGGAAAAAAGGTTTCATCTGCTTCAACAACACCATTCAGCTTTACATTCTTATGCATGGTTTGCAGAGAATCCAAGATCTTATGTCTCCACTTAAATGCTGTATCAGGATTGATCCCACATGCTTTGGCACTCTTACGAATACTCATTCCGTTCATCATGCAGTTGATGTATTTTCTCCATACAGCATCCGAATAATGAGTTTTAAACAGAATGGTATTTGTCTTAGGAGTAAAGGTTTTATGACAGTTACGACATAAATACCTCTGAACTCCACGAACTGTTCCATTCTTTACAATATTTGCAGAATTGCAATGAGCACATTTGTAGATATTTGTAATGTTGGAAGCTTTCGCAAGGTTTGGAAGATTTTCACCTTTAATCTTCTTTAAAAAGGCTTTCTTTTCAGATTCTGAGAGGTTGTTGAAGATTTGAAATAATGTATTTAGCTCTGTCATATGATCACCATAATTATTTCTCACTATCTGTTTAAAATATAATACAATTATGGTGATTTATCAACACATTTTACGAACAGAGCTAAAGAAATATCAGCATACCCATTGCCTGCTTCAAAATTGGATTTATATTCTTTTGCCCATTTTTCAGAAACAGTAAATATTCCTGACATAAAGCTATGATAGAAGTTCTCTGGTTTTGATTTTGTGGCTAAATCTCTGATAGATACATATGAAGTCAACAATGAGTTTAGAATAGCAGTAACACTTGATGTATTTCCTTCTAAAAATCCTGAAGCCAACTTATCAGCCCTCTTGTCAGGACCTGAAGTTAAATTGGCATCAAAGACTTTCTTGATATTGGACTCAAAGCAATTTAGGATTTCTTCATTTGGTATTTTAACAATGTAGTTATTCTTTAAAGGATTATCAACAGCTGTTAAGTAACCTGTATGTACTAATAAAGAGAAGAAATCGTTAGGATCATGAAGTTTTAAATCATCATAATTCATAGAATCATTGATGCTTACTTCAATAGTTTTTCTATCAACAAGATCTTGAAGTTGCTGTCTAATATCTTCCTTCAAAAATCCAATATACTCCTTTAGTACATCAGAGGATGAACTGGTGATCCAGTAGTTGTCAGGCTTAATATCTGCTTCTTTACAATTTAATTTATGTTTATAGTTATTAGCAACAAAGTTGATAACATCCCATGGACAGAACATTTCATCATTATAGAAACGGTATCCGTCATAGTTCTCTTTGACCATATATTCATAGTCACTTAGGTTATAGTCTTCTAAGATCTTTTTTGTCTCTTTTTTATTAAAACCTATGATTGATGTATATTGTGGCTGTGTATCCAAAACTGTATTTACTACAACGTTGTTAACACCTGTAAATATAGAGTCCTTTGCTACTTTTAAACAGCCTGTCATTACTACTTTAAATATTGGTGCCGACTCTTCATTAGTGTTTTTAGGTGTACTTTTTAATACCCCTAAAAAAGAACTCATAAGTTCTACCATTTCTTTATGGTACTTACCACTAGCTGCTTTTGCTAAAGGTACATCATATTCATCTATTAAGAGTATTACCTGTTTTTTGAAATGCTTATTCAAACAAGAGCTCAGAAAACTTAGAGCTGAAGTAAGGTTATTTTGATTAATAGGTTCTTTTAAGAAAGCATCACTACACAGATTCTTTAAGTCCAACTTATCGTCTTCTGTAAGCATTTCACTTTTTTGAAGAAAACTGTAAGTTCTTGCTAGTTCCTTTACGAGAGTAACAAGTTGACCTTTTGCAACCTCATAGCTGATCCCCTTAATTTCTTTTAATGAAATTGAAATAATGGGAAACTGCCCCATGTACTTTTCAACAAAAGCTTTATCTTTCGTGATCTCCATATCATTAAAGATTTTCTCTTGAAATGATGTATCTGAAGGATTTAAATAATTTAAACGAAAGAAATCGGCAAACATGTCCATAAGTAAGGTTTTGCCAAATCTACGAGGTCTTGTAAATAAAAGTACAGAGCTACCATCTTCGGTAAAGACAGATCTTAGATATGAAGTCTTATCGACATAATATTTATTTTTGGAGATGATTTCAGAAAAGGTATCACCACCAGTTGGTAATAACTTGAACTCTTTTTGATCTGCCATGATGAGCCTTTATTTTTTGAAACTGTATCTTTCTTAATTTTATCTGACTTTTAGGTTATCAATACTAGATATAAGTAACTTTTTATCTAGGTTCAAATTTATTCTTTTAATATAAATTTCAAGAGAAGATCTACTATTAGAATTTTACTTTTGATAGTGATTTAGTATATAGATAAGCTCAAACTCAACATAATCAGATATCTTTATAAGATCATCTAGCTGTTGAGCGTTCAAGAGTTCTTTGACAATAGAGTTGATAACAACAGGGTAGTCACTGTTCATAAGAGGTGACAGAGAGATGACATCCTCTAGTAGTGATGCCATCTTCTCATAGGTTGCAGCAGGACAGCCATCTTTAGCAGTATCTGCTACAAGATGGCACTCCTTTACAACCTCTTGAACGTTTTTAACGTTGCTCATGAAAGTTAAGTTTATTTAGCTAACTTTGAGAGAATTGTTTCTACAGCAGAATCTAGCTTTAAGTTTTCCTTATCACCGGTTCTTCTGTACTTGTACTCTACATTGCCGTCTTTTAAGCTCTTCTCACCTACGGTGATGATGTGAGGTATACCGATTAACTCAGCATCAGCAAACATTACACCAGGACGCTCATCACGATCATCATACAGAACTTCTACGCCACGAGCGGTAAGTTCGTTGTAGATTTTTTCAGCTGCGTCTTTAACTTCCTGTGACTTAGAAGGCTTAATTGCAATAATTGAAACTTTAAAAGGAGCAATCTCTTCAGGCCAGATAATACCTCTGTCATCATGGTGCTGTTCAATTACAGCAGCAATAGCACGAGTAACACCGATACCATAGCAGCCCATAATCATAGGAATGTCTTTACCGTTCTCATCTTTAACAGTAGCTTTCATTGCTTCTGAGTACTTAGTGCCAAGCATGAATACCTGACCTACCTCAATACCTTTACGTAGGTGTAAGGTACCCTTGCCATCAGGGCTAGGATCACCATCTTCAACATTACGTAAATCAAATACTTCGTATTTAGGTACATCTCTTTCCCAGTTTACGTTGATTAAGTGGTAGCCAGTCTTGTTAGCACCACAAGCAAAGTTAGACATTTTATCTGCAGTTCTGTCTACTAGGATTCTGCCTTTAAAGCCTACAGGACCCAATGAACCGGTGTGAGAACCTGTAAACTCATTGATTTCTTCTTCTGAAGCCATCTCTAAAGGATCGTTAATACCATCAATCTTGATGGCTTTAACTTCATTTAGTTCCTGATTGCCACAAAGACAGAGCATAACCAACTCATACTTACCGTCTTCTTTCTTATTGCCATGAACGATAAGGCTCTTTAATACTTTCTTTGAATCTAAGCCCAAAGCTTTAGCTGCATCATCAACTGAATGACAGCCAGGTGTTGCAACCTCAGAGTAAGCAGCTCCTGGTGCTTCTCTATCATAAGTAGGAGCTAGAGCTTCAGCCATTTCAATATTAGCAGCATATGATGAACCATCAGACCAAGCAATAGTATCTTCACCAGCATCAGCTAATGCCTGGAACTCATGTGAGTGGTTTCCACCAATAGAACCTGTATCAGCTTCTACTGGGCGGAACTCAAGACCCATACGGGTGAATACTCTTGAATATGCATCATACATATCCTGATAAGTCTTCTCTAAAGAGGCCTTTTCAATATGGAATGAATAAGCATCTTTCATTAAGAACTCACGACCACGCATTACACCGAAACGAGGACGGATTTCATCACGGAATTTGTTCTGGATCTGGTATAAGCATAATGGTAACTGTCTTGCTGATTTAATTTCACGACGAGCAATATCAGTTACAACTTCCTCATGGGTAGGACCTAAGGCAAACTCGTTTTGCTTTCTATCCTTAAAACGGCATAACTCCGGTCCGTACTTTACATAGCGACCTGACTCTTTCCACAGTTCAGCAGGCTGGACCATTGGCATGGCAATCTCTAAAGCACCAGTTTTGTCCATTTCTTCACGGACAATCTTGTTAACTTTAGATAACACTCTCATACCGGTTGGTAACCAGGTGTAAACACCTGAAGCGATCTGACGGATCATGCCAGCTCTTAACATTAAACGATGGCTCTCTACAGCAGCCTCTTTAGGATCTTCTTTTAAGGTAGATAGTAAATATTGACTTGTACGCATTGTAAGTCCTGATAAATAAATTTAGCCTGCTAATCTTAAAGACAGGGGGTGAAAAATAATTGCGCTAATTCTAGCACAAAAGCGCTTTGTTAAGGAAAACTAATGAAGCTTTAAAGCCTGTAATACAGTAACTTTTATGTGGAGTTTATTGATTTTGTCGCTAAAGGATGATGACTGTATAATTCAGTCATCATCCTTTAAAAGAAGAGCTAGAAAAAGCGCTTGTTCTATGCTGTTTACGAGCAATTTTATCGCAAAGTAAAACAAGCCAAAGACGCATAAAATTAGCTTTTATGCTAAAATTAGGCTGTTTTAGTCAATTATAGGGGACAGACATGGTATTTGTAGCAAGTTTCATCGTATTTTTACTGTTTGTTCTAGCTTTATCAATGAGTATGCTTATTAAAAGACGTCCAATGATGACAGAAGAAGAGGCTACAGCCTCAATCATGGATGGTGGTGCATGTACTACCTGTCAGCAGTTGTGCTCTTTGGCTGGTAAAAAGGTAGAAAAGCGCAAAGATGATTGCGCTATTAAGAATATGGAAATTCCTCACCAGAGCGTATAAAGAACAATAAAATTTCTAAGCTTGCCTGTCATTAGGCAGGCTTTTTTCGTTTTTAGGTTTCAAAAATGTTAAAAAAATCAGTTTTAGCTAATGTTGTTTCACGCGCTTTTCTCTTTGCTGTAGTTTCAACCTCATTAGTTGCGGTTACAACTCTTACAGCTTGTGACAAAGACAATCAACGCACTGTTGCCGCACAGGTACAGACATCAACAATCATTCAGGGCAAAACCATGGGTACTTTCTATGCTGTAAATGTTGTTGGTGGTTATAAAGGAGGAGAAGCAGGTTTAAAAGCTTTAGCTGAAGGTGCGTTTAAGCAGATCTGCGATGAGATTTCAACTTTTGATAAGAACGCTGAGTTATATAAATTCAATGATTTTAAATCTACAGAACCTTTTGAGATTTCAAATGAGCTAGGCAGGATCATTCAAGATACTGTTTATCAGGGCAGACGTATTGAAGGAGCTACTGATATTACTGTAGGTCCATTGGTAAATCTGTGGGGCTTTGGTAAAGATAAAAAGAAAGATGAAGCTCCATCTCAAGATGAGATTAATCAGGCTTTAGAGCTGGTTGGTCTTGATAAGTTTGAGGTTAGAACAGAAAACAATAAGAGCCATTTAGTAAAGCACAATAAAGACATCAAACTTGATCTTGCAACTGTAGGTGAAGGCTTAGGAGCTGATGCAGTGGCTACAAAACTGGTAAAGGAAGGCTATAAGAACTTTATGGTAAATGTAGCTGGTGCTTCACGCTCATATGGTGTTAACGCTAAAGGCAAAAAGTGGCGTTTGGGAATTGAAGATCCTACCTCACCTGAAAGACGAGTATTCGTACCAATCTGTGCTTTAGACAAAGCTGTAACTACAGCAGGTTCTTATCGAAACTACTTTAAAGATGAGACTACAGGCAAAATCTTTTCACACGCAATCGATCCTAAAACTGGTTACCCTGTAACTCACAAGACTTTATCAGTAACTGTGATTTCAGACTCAGCTTTTGAGTCAGATGCTCTTGATACCGGTCTTTTAGTACTGGGTGCTCAAAAGGCTCTAGACTGGGGTAAAGAGCATGGCTATGCTATTGCAACTATCGAGTATGACAATGGCAAACCTCTCTTTAGATATACAGATAACTTCAAGCAGTATTTAGACTGTGCAAAACAGCAGTAAGTTAAAACATCAGATTTAGTCATTCAATAAGATTGAAATCTAAAGCTTGAGAGAATACTAGAAAGAAGATTAGGACAAATTCATGCATATTCATATTTTAGGTATCTGCGGTACCTTTATGGGCGGTATTGCCATGATTGCAAAACAAGCTGGTTTTACCGTTACAGGATCAGATAAGAACGTTTATCCACCAATGTCAGATGAGTTATCAAACGCAGGTATTAAGTTACATACAGGCTTTGATGCTGAGCAGTTAATTGAAAAGCCTGATTTAATTGTAGTAGGTAACGTAATGCGTCGAGGCATGGATGTTGTAGAGCGCATGCTAAATGACAGATGCCGTTATGTTTCAGGACCGCAGTGGTTAGAAGAGCATTACCTTTTAAATAAGACTGTTCTGGCTGTAGCTGGTACTCACGGTAAGACTACCACCTCATCAATGCTGACCTGGATCTTAGAAGATAATGGTAAAAATCCAGGCTTTTTAATTGGTGGTATTCCTGAGAACTTTGGAATTTCAGCACGCAGTACTGACAGTGAGTACTTTGTCATTGAAGCTGATGAGTATGACTGTGCTTTCTTTGATAAGCGCTCAAAGTTTGTTCATTATCATCCTACAGTTCTAATTATGAACAACTTAGAGTATGACCATGCTGATATCTTTGATTCAGTAAAAGATATTCAAAAGCAGTTCCATCATTTAGTAAGAACCGTACCTGGTAAAGGTCTTGTTGTTATGCCAAATAACGACAAGAATCTTGATGGGGTAATAGAAATGGGCTGCTGGACTCCTGTGGTACGAATCGGTGATGAGAACGACCTGAATGCAGTCTTAAAATCAAAAGATGGTTCATCTTTTGATATTTATGATGGTAAGGAATTTATCTGTACTGTAAATTACAACTGCACTGGTACCTACAACGTACACAACGCTCTAATGGCAATTAGAGCTGCCATGTATACAGGTATCTCTATTAAAGATGCTGCTAAATCCTTAGAGACATTTAAACTTCCAAAGAGACGAATGGAGTTAAAAGGTATTGTCGATGATGTCAGCGTTTATGACGATTTTGCCCACCACCCAACAGCAATTAAGTTAACCACAGAGGGCTTAAGAGCAAAGATAGGTCAGGATAAACGTTTAGTAGCTGTATTTGAGCCTCGCTCAAATTCCATGAAGATGGGCGCTAACCATGAATTTCTAGCTCAGTCTTTTGAAAGTGCTGATGAAATTTTTGTCTATGCTAACACTTCTGTTAAATGGGATGTGAAGTCGCTTGAAAAACAGTGCAAAAAGCCTCTACATGTTATTGACGATTTTGATAAATTACTCACCGAAATAGTAAACGCAAGCCCTAAAGGAACAACAATCCTTGTAATGAGCAATGGTGGCTTTAACGGCATTCATCAAAAGCTGTTAGACAAACTGCATGACAGAAAACATGATAAAAAATAGTCTGCAAGCAGTAAGGCTACGAATAAAAATAATCAATATTTTTGAGAGAGAATATGGCTGATAACTGGAATCTTCGTGGTAAAACTCAGATGCTAGATGATCTTAATACTCCATCACTTCAGTGCAGAGTTTATGATCGTATTGCAGTTCAAGATAGTAAGGGTAAAACTCATTTTTACTGTCTGGAGCTTTCAGCGGGTAATACCTTTGATTTTGGTTTCTGCAGAAAAGAGAATGTCCCATCATTACTGCGTGATGTAATGACCATGGGCAGTATCAGAGTTTTAAGTGGTATCTGCGATGATCTGATGGTGCCTACTGTACCTACAGTGCTGTGGATAAAACAGGCTCGTAAGTATGATCCTAAACATGTCATTATGTGGCTTGAAAACTCCATTGAACTTACAGAAGAATATAAAGATACCATTTTACGTTTACGTAAAATGGGTATGCGTTTTGCTGTTAGAGTTGATGCCATGGGTGAGATTGCATCAAATGACGAAATCCTTGCATGTATCGATTATCTAATGGTGGATTTTGAAAGAAGCGCAGAGTTTATGACTGTAATTCAGTCATTACGCAACAAGAATCCTCTTTTAAAGACAATTGCTTTTAAACACCATATTTCTATTTTCTCCTTTAATAAAGAAGAAACCAGAAACTTTGACTACGTTCTAGGAACAGTTAATAACTTCTTATTAACCTATGAAAACGAGCGTCCTAAGTGGCAGCATGAAATGTTGCGTACTTTCGCTCAGCTCTACTCTTCAATTTATGATGTCAAAGAGATTGGCGTGATTGTAGCTAACTATCCTTTAATGGCTTTAGCCATGAAAGGTATGGTAGCTTCAAAACATTTAACCAATTTAACTATTCGCAAAAACAGCTCGACCTTAGGTGAAAGTCAGACTCTAACTCAGTTTGATTTAAGAAATTTCCTTGCTATCTCTGTAGGTTACAATCTCTTTACACTTACAGAAAAGCAGACCTATGAGCAAAAGAAGATCCCATTCTCATCAGAGTTTATAAACTATGAGCCATTTATACAGGCATTGAACTTTGCCAAAATTGTAGATTTGATGGCTCAGGATATCTGTGATGATATTACCGCTCCTCAGGCCTTTATCGCAGGCTTCTTACGCTTTGCGCATGTCTTTTTACATGATACAGAGGAAGCTACCTTTGCAGAGTTCCCTTTAGATGCAGTAGCTTCTTGCTATACCAATGGCGGTGGTCAGTTAGGCAGTATTATCAGAATTTTAATGCTACTGTTTGAACACAGAATTAACGATGCTATGGATGTAGCTAATAACGCAGGTTTAGTTTTAGTAAAAGATCGTTTATATGGTTACATCTCTCATGCTATGGCATGGACTGATGCTGTGTGCTGTGCTTTAAATATCATTAAAGGTCAGCAAGAAGAGTAACAAAACTCTTTCAAAGATCTTCTTTTTGAAGCTCCTTTTTAACTTTGCTTTTCAAAATCTGTCTTATAAAAATAAAAGCTCAAGACGAAAGTCGATGAGCTTTTATTTTTGTGAGAGAGTCTGTACTGATTAAATCAGTACAGAGTAAGCAAGGCTTGAGAGAACTACTTAGTGAGTAGTCTTTTTAATGATGAGATTACCTATAAACTGGAAGATACTTATCATAATTAAAATTACAATTACGGTAAGCCAAATCATATCTCTGTATCCCATCTGATAACCGTAGCGTACTGCAAAGTCACCAATACCACCAGCACCGATGGCACCTGCAATAGCGGTAATACCGATAAAGCTTACAAAGGTGATCATGGTTACTCTGGTAATTCCAGGGATACTTTCTTTTAAATATACTGAAAAGATGATCTCTAGTTTTGAAAAGCCCATAGCGTCAGCAGCTTCAATAAGACCTTTATCCACATCAGAGAGTACTGATTCAATTTGTCTAGCAAAGAATGGTACTGTACCGAATACTAAAGCTACAAATGATCCCTGAAGACCAGAACCTGTGCCTACAATGAATCTTGAGAGGGGAATTAGAAGCACCATCAGGATAATAAAAGGAATTGAACGTAAGATATCAATGACTTTATTTGCTATAGTAAAGACAATCTTATTATCTAAAATACCGTTCTTTTTAGTGGTAACTAAAATAATGCCTAAAATTACACCTAAGAACCAGGCAACCGTACCTGAAACTCCAATCATGACGAAAGTGTCATGCAGGCAGTGCAAGAACTCACCTGAGAGTCGTTTAAAATTAGGCATTAAAGTCATAACTAAATTCTCAATCATTTTAATACCTCCAGTTGCACACCTGAGTTTTTAATATACTCTACAGCTTCTTCAATTTTGTCCTTATCACCTGTAAGGTTTACAGCTAATTTTCCTAAAGGCTTACCTTTGATGTAATCAATATTGCCGTAAAGAATGTTAGATTCAACTGTAAATTTCTTGTAGATCTCACTCATTAAAGCCTTACCTGCAACATCACCAGTATAGGTTAAAAGGTAAATATGAGTGCCATCTGCAACATCTGCTAAAGAGCCTTTCTCATCTAGAATGTCAAAGAATGAGCCAAAGTTATTGGCTGTTTCCATAAAGGACTTGGTAAGCTTAGTCTTTGGATTTGAGAACAGATCATAAACATAGCCTTGCTCAATAACTTCACCTTGCTCCATGACCGCTGCTCTATCACAGATATCTTTTACCACAGACATCTGATGAGTAATGATGACAATGGTAAGTTTAAGCTCCTGATTGAGCCTCTTTAATAAAGCTAAGATCTGTGAAGTAGTTTTAGGATCCAATGCTGAGGTTGCCTCATCACAGAGTAAAACTTTAGGCTCTCCTGCTAAGGCTCTTGCAATTGCTACACGTTGCTTCTGACCTCCTGATAATTGGGATGGGTAATTGTTGCCCTTGTCAGAGAGTTCTACTAAAGAGAGTAGCTCTTCAATTCTCTGTTTTCTCTTATCCTTTGGGTAACCATTATGTTTTAAAGGTAACTCAATATTCTCATAAACTGTTCTTGAAGGCATTAGGTTGAAGCTCTGAAAGATCATGCCGATTTTCTGTCTTGCTTCTCTTAACTTTTTATAAGGCAGAGCTGTAAGCTCTGTGTCTTCTAAAAAGACCTTACCAGAGGTTGGTCTTTCTAATAAGTTAATACAACGCACTAAGGTAGATTTGCCTGCTCCTGAGAAACCTATAATTCCAAAGATCTGTCCTTTAGCAATTTCGATGGTTACATCTTTTACAGCATGTACCGTCTTTCCATCAACGACAAAATCTTTACTGATATTTTCAAGTCTTATCATGTTGTTCCTAAGTTATGCCTATAAGGAAGGCTCTAAACCAAAGTTTACTTATCTAATCAATTGAATTTAGATAAGTAAATTTATGGGGATTAATGTTTTTGAATTTTCTTTTTTACAATTCTATCATTTAATCAATGCTTATGACATATAGTAAATTTTTATAACTGGTTATAACTTAATGAAATATAAAGAAAAAATATAAAATATTAGTTGACAGAAAGTATAAAAATAGTAATTTATGTAAGTAGACCGATGTATGAAATGACATACAAAATAAATGAACAAAAAATCGTACAGAGTTTTAAAAAGAAGAGGTAATTTTATGAAGATCTTTTCAAAGTTTTTAAAGACATCAGCCTTAGTTTTAGCAACAGCAACTACTGTAGCTCACGCAGGCTGGTTTGAGTCAAATGATGTACCTGAGGGTTTTAAAGAGGTTAAAGTAGGTGTTGTAGGTGATTACAATGCTCACTGGGATACAGTAAATGAGCTTTTAAAGCAGGATAAAATCCATGTAACCTTAGTTAAGTACTCAGACTATGCAACTCCTAACCGTGCTTTAAATGATGGTGAGATTGATTTAAATGCCTTCCAGCATGAAGCATATCTGAATAATGATATTGATAAAAATGGCTACAAGATTGTGCCATTGTGCAAGACCTTTATCGCTCCTATCCGTCTTTATAACAACAAAGACAAGATTAAATCAGTAAAAGATATCAAAGATGGTGACATTATTGGTATCCCATCAGATTTAACTAACGGAGGTCGAGCTCTAAAACTTCTAGAGTCAGCAGGTCTAATTGAGGTTGATCCTGCTAAAGGCTATGTTCCAACCAAAGCTGATATTACCAAGTACAACGTAAAGATTGAAATCCGTGAAGCTGAATCAGGTGTGCTCTTTAACATCTTGCCTGATATTGCAGCTGCTGCCATCAATGGAGGTAACGCTTTCTCAGCTGGTCTAAAGCCATCTGATGCTATCTTTAATGAAAATGGTCAGGATAAAGACAATCCATATATCAATGTGATCGTAGCGCGTGAACAGGATAAGGATAATCCTGTATATCAGACTATCGTTAAGAGATTCTTAACTCCTGAGGTTAAAAAGGCAATTCTAGATGCTTACGATGGTGGTTATATCCCTGTTTTCTAGTCTTAAACTCAAGTGTCATTTGATGATGTAAAACAGTAAGTAAAAAAGGCAACGTCAGTTGCCTTTTTTTGAGGAGCTTATGAAGATTGAATCAGTTACTTTAAGACGTATCAAGATACCTTTAAATGAGCCTTTTACTCCAAGCTTTGGCTCCATTACAGATAAAGATCTGTTAATTGTAGAGGTTCATACCAATTCTGCTACAGGTTATGGAGATGATCCTGCTTTATCTCTGCCAATCTACAACGAAGAGACTGTAGCTTCAGGGGAATTAGTTTTAAAAGAGTTTTTATTACCTCTTTTAAAACGGAACTTAAAAACAGTAGATGACCCTTTTGATGTAGCTAAGGTCTTCAAAAGCGTTCGTAGAAATTACTTTGCCCGCTCTGCCATAGAAACTGCTATCTTTGATGCTTATGCAAAGTCTGTTCATAAGCCTCTGTATCAGTTATTAGGTGGCAATAAGGACAGAATTGAAGGAGGTATCAGTATTGGTATTAAAAGGACACCTCAAGAGTTAATCGATACCATTAAGAGCTATCAGAAAAATGGCTACCGCCGAATCAAGGTTAAGATAAAGCCTGGCTTCGATCTTGAATACATAAAAGCTGTACGTAATGAATTTCCTGAGATTGAGTTGCAGGTTGATGCAAACTCAGCTTATACCCTTGATGATATCGATCTCTTTGAAAAGTTAGATAACTACGATTTAGCTTTAATTGAGCAACCTCTAGGTTGTGAAGACATCATTGATCATGCTGCGTTGCAAAAGAAACTGAAAACTCCTATCTGCCTTGATGAGAGTATTGATTCATTAGATGACGCAAGACAGGCAATAGACATCGGTGCTTTAAAGATTATTAACATTAAGGTCTCCCGTGTAGGTGGTTTAGCTAATGCTAAAGCAATTCATGATTATGCTAAAGAGCATGGAGTAGGTGTATGGTGTGGTTCTATGTTAGAGTCTGGTATCGGTCAGGCTCATAACCTTGCAATAGCATCGCTTGAGAACTACCGCTACTCAAATGACATCATGTCATCGACCTGCTATCTTTCAGATGACATTATCAAGCCTCAGATTGAAATTGGTAAAGACTCCTTTATCACAATCCCTGAGCGCGAGGGTATAGGCTATGATATTGATGAAGAGAAACTTCAAAAATACACTTTTAAACTAGAGCATTTTGATTTTTAAGAAGGTTTTATGAGCAAGAGCTTAGTAAATGCAATTGAAAATCTTGAGGATTATGTAAAGAAACTTGAAACTGTTGTGAATATTGATTCAGGTACTACAGATACACAAGGTGTAACCAAAGTTGCCAAGCAGTTTGTACAGTGGTTTTCTGATATAGGCTTTTATGCAGAGGAAGTTTCCTTTGATGATGTAGTAGGACATGGTGTTTTTGCAACAAATGATAAAAACGCAGAGCATTATGATCTGCTACTCTCTGGTCACATTGATACGGTATTTGCTCATGGTACTGCAGAAGAAAGACCATTTAAACGAGAGGTTAATTTAGCATATGGTCCTGGTGTAGCCGACATGAAAGATGGTGATCTTATCATTTTGTGGGGACTTACTAAGGCTCTTGTAAATGGTACTTTAGAAGGTAAAAAGGTAGCTGTAGTCTTAAACCCTGATGAGGAGACAGGCTCTACACATTCATCAGAGTTTATAGACAGCATTGCTAAAAAGTCTGACTATGCTCTTATCTTTGAAGGCAGTGAGGAGATTGATAACTTTACGGAAGCTCGTAAGGGTATTTCTCATATTGATATCTTTTTAAAGGGCAGGGGAGCTCATGCAGGCTTCTGTCCTGAGAAAGGTCGTTCTGCTATTAACGCTATGGCAAACTGTATTCAAAGAATTAATGCTCTGGCTAACGAGAATGTCACTGTAAACTTTGGTGTATTAAAAGGCGGTACCATTGCTAATGCTATCGCTGAAGACTGCTATGCCAGAATCGATGTCCGATTCTGGAATAATGATCAGTGGGAAGACTTCTTAGCTAAATTTAAGCATGAATTTGAAATACCTTTTGGTCAGGATATTCAAGCAAGCTTTAAGATTTTGCTTGTAAATCCAGCCATGGTGGTAACAGAAAAGACTGCTAAATTAAAAGAAATCGTAACTAAAGCATTAACAAAATTCAGCATCACCCCAAAATTTATAAGATCTGGGGGTGTGTCTGATGGTAATCACATCAGTAGCACAGGTACTCCTGTACTGGATACTTTTGGTGGACGCGGAGGTGAATGTCACACCACTCGTGAATGGCTTGATTTAACCTCAGTTGAACCTAGAGCAGAGCTTTTAGTTGAAATTCTAAAACAGTTGTAACTGTATAATTTAATTATCACATAATAAGAACTCTCTTTACTAAACTAAAGGGAGTTTTTTTATGTCCAAAAGTTGGTCAATATTCTTATAGCCTAAGGCTATCGTTTAACATCATTATATAGTATATGTTTTTTGTTGATATCTCATTTTCGGACGATTAGTATTTAAAACATAGAAAGTCGATAGGAATTATAAACAACGACTTCTTCAAGGTTTTTATTAGTTTTAAAGCTAGATAAAGATAAAAAATCTAGTTCTAGCACTTCAAGTTTTAGTAAATAAAAAGAGGAACAGAAAATGTCATACAAGTTTGAAACTTTACAGTTACACGTAGGCCAGGAACAGGCAGATCCAGCAACTGATTCAAGAGCAGTGCCTATTTACCAGACTACTTCATACGTATTCCACAACTCACAGCATGCAGCTGATCGTTTCGGTTTACGTGATGCTGGTAACATCTACGGTCGTTTAACCAATTCAACTCAGGATGTTTTAGAAAAGAGAATCGCAGCTCTAGAAGGTGGTGTTGCAGCTTTAGCAGTAGCATCTGGTGCAGCAGCAATTTCATACACAATTGAAGCTTTAGCTGCAAACGGTGGCCATATCGTAGCTCAGAAGACCATTTACGGTGGTAGTGCTAACTTATTAGAGCACACTCTACCTGGTTTAGGTATCACCACTACCTTCGTTGATGCTCATGACTTAAGCTCTGTTGAAGGTGCAATTCAGGAAAACACTAGAGCTATCTACATCGAGACCTTAGGAAACCCAAACAGTGATATTCCAGATATCGATGCAATCGCAGCTATCGCTCATAAGCACAACTTACCATTAGTTGTAGATAATACCTTCGGTACCCCATACTTAATTCGCCCAATTGAACATGGTGCTGATATCGTAGTTCACTCAGCAACCAAGTTTATCGGCGGTCACGGTACAACCTTAGGCGGCATCATCGTTGATTCAGGTAAATATGATTGGAAGAAGAGCGGTAAATTCCCTGGTATTGCAGCTCCAAACCCAAGCTATCATGGTATTTCATTTGCTGATGCTGTAGGTCCTGCTGCTTTTGTAACCTACATTAGAGCAATCCTGTTAAGAGATACTGGTGCTACTATTTCTCCATTCAACGCTTTCTTACTGTTACAAGGTGTTGAGACCTTATCTTTAAGATTAGACCGTCACATCTACAATACCAAGAAAGTTATTGAGTACTTATCAAAGCATCCTAAGGTTGAGAAGGTAAATCATCCATCATTAAAGGATCATCCAGATCATGCTTTATATGAGAGGTATTTCCCTAACGGTGGCGCTTCAATCTTTACCTTTGAGATTAAAGGTGGCGTAAAAGAAGCCTTCAAGTTCATTGATAACTTAAAGATCTTCTCATTACTAGCTAACGTTGCTGATGTTAAGAGCTTGGTAATTCACCCAGCTACAACAACACACTCACAGTTGACTGAAGAAGAATTATTGGCAGCAGGTATTAAGAATAACACCATCAGATTATCAATCGGTACTGAGCACGTTGATGACCTGATTGCTGATCTTGATCAGGCATTCAACGCTTAGTTTGAAAAGATAGTTTAGATAATCAAAAAATAATCCTCTCAAGCAAAAGTTTAGTATGAACCCCATTATTGATCACAAGATTGATAATGGGGGTTTGTTATGAAATTAACTTATGAAGAAAGACATCTAGTTGTTGAAGATCATAAAAGGTACGGAACAGCTTATACTTCTAGGAAATGG
>ERZ1035070.32-NODE-32-length-42929-cov-23.749965_pt1 | contig 42929 bp, 26 predicted proteins | sample MGYA00520603_ERZ1035070 | MGnify/ENA primary metagenome ERZ1035070 (study PRJEB33766, sample SAMN09781695) | gut metagenome | biome: gut microbiome | host: Homo sapiens | place: Madagascar | study: EMG produced TPA metagenomics assembly of the PRJNA485056 data set... | reverse complement strand
AATACTCAAATCCGAGAAATAAATCGCGTTAAAATACTCAAATCCGAGAAATAATTGGCGATAAAATACTCAAATCCGAGAAATAATATGCGTGAATTGTCTTATCTTTTGCAGGCTGTGTCTTATACGTGAAAAAGTTGTCACCTTTAGGATGGTTAAACTAAATATGTTACGATCTATTTTTCTTATCACTAAATGAGTTACGCATTTTTATTTTTATCACTATATGGGTTGTCAGCGAATACCCATTATACCTAACTAGGTTACTCTTTTTAAGGAGCTATACCTAGAAAGGTTACGGTGATGATATTCTTTCAAATGCAAAGATACACATTTTCAACTAATTAGAAGAATTTTCCCAAGGATTTTTCCACATTTTCTGCTGTGGCCCCGCTTGAGTATGTGCAACAGATGGTGTTTGATTACCGATACTCATATGCGGTCTTTCGTCGTTATAAAACGCAATAATTCTGGTCAGTTCCTTCTTACATACTTTACGAGTAGGAATTGTCATCCTATAAAGCCATTCCGTTTTTAAAATGCCGTTTGCACGTTCTGCTATGGCATTCTCCAAAGGATCTCCTGTTTGAGTCATACTTATTTGTGAGCCATGACTTTTTAGGATAGACACATAATTCTGACTGCAATACTGGCTTCCTCTGTCAGAGTGATGGATGAGTCCTTTTGCAGTTTCTTCATCAATGCTTTTATATGCCATTTTAAGCGCTTCTAATGGATATACAGTTTCTAATGTTGGACCAACAGCCCATCCAACGATTTTATGGGAATACAGGTCTGTTATAAGCGAGAGGTAGCACACACCTTCATTGGTTTCAACATAGGTGATGTCACTTGCCCAAATCTGGTTCGGATGGGTAGGAACTACTCCCTAATCAAGTTTGGATATTTGCGGTAATTATGGTCGGAATCTGTTGTCTTATAGCGCCTACGGCGCTTTATACGTACCATGAGTCCATGCTTACGCAGCATCTCAATAAATGCGTCACGACCAGGGAAGCAGCCTGTATCCTCAAACATCTGTTTCAATATGACATGCAACTTTGCAGCTCCTAAGCCAGGATTCGACTTACGATACTCACGTGCCTTTTCAATGATGATAGACTCAATGGCCTCTTCAGCAAAGCCGTCAGAGACATTGCGCTTATTATATGCTTGCCGGGTGAAACCAAACAGCCCGCATAGAGTGCCTAAACCTTGGCCCTGGCACTCTGTGCGGAGCAAGCTTACTGTTTGGTACCAGATTTTTTTCTCACAGGAATATTGAAGGTTTCTTCTGCGAGGTCAATCATGGTGGAGAATGCCTTAGAGCGAAGCTTCTCTAACTCCAAAGCCTTGCGGAGACGCTTAATCTCTGCATCTTTCTCTTTCAACTGTTCATTTGTTGTCTTTGCCATATCGTCACGGTTTTGGTCTTCTGGCGGCAAAGATAACAAATCTTTTTCATTTAAGAACTTATCCATCCAAGAAAATAGCACTGTACGACTGCTTATATAGTATTTCTTGATGATTTCTTCTGCTGGGAGCCCACTCTCCATATACTCTCGAACTATCATGATACGATCATCATCTGTAAAAGAGTAGCTATTCAACTCTACCTCACGGGTCTCAAACCAACCAGTGTCCTCATTATACACACGTTCAATTCTTGTCTTACGTTTCATTGTCACTTCTGTTTGTTCCTAAGTGACAACCTTTTTCAGGGAAGTACAGGCTAAGAATAAGAAAAGTTTGAATTTTGCATAAAAAATACGCTCAAACGCTAGCAATTTGCTCATTTTTTCGTAACTTTGCACCCGCAAACTTATAATTAATAATAAAAGAAAGAATGGCTAATTTGAGATTTGAGGTTGTAGCCGAGGCCTTTAAGAAAAGACCTGTAGAGGTAGAGGCTCCCAAGGTGCGCCCTTCGGAGTACTTCGCCAAGTATGTATTCAACCGCCAGAAGATGTACAAGTATCTGCCATCTGATGTGTACGAGAAACTCATCGATGTGATAGATAATGGTACTCGTCTGGACCGTTCCATCGCTGATGCCGTGGCTGCCGGCATGAAGCTCTGGGCTGAGGAAAACGGGGTAACACATTATACTCACTGGTTCCAGCCATTGACAGAAGGTACTGCCGAGAAGCATGATGCCTTCGTGGAGCATGACGGAAAGGGTGGTATGATTGAGGAATTCTCTGGCAAATTGCTTGTCCAGCAGGAACCTGATGCCAGCTCATTCCCTAACGGCGGTATCCGCAATACCTTCGAGGCTCGTGGCTATTCTGCATGGGATCCTACATCGCCTGTGTTCATCATCGACGATACCCTCTGTATCCCTACCATCTTTATTTCTTATACCGGTGAGGCTTTGGACTACAAGGCTCCATTGCTCCGCTCGCTCCATACGCTGAGTGAGGCGGCTACCGAGGTGTGCCACTACTTTTACCCTCAGGTGAAGAAGGTGCAGACCAATCTCGGATGGGAGCAGGAGTATTTCCTGGTAGATGAGAGTCTCTATTCGGCTCGCCCTGACCTGATGCTCACAGGCCGTACCCTGATGGGACACGACTCTGCGAAGAACCAGCAGATGGACGACCACTATTTCGGAACAATCCCTGAGCGTGTGCAGGCTTTCATGAAGGATCTGGAAGTACAGGCGCTCGAACTCGGCATCCCTTGCAAGACCCGTCATAACGAGGTGGCACCAAACCAGTTTGAGCTGGCACCTATCTATGAGGAGTGCAATCTTGCCGTAGACCATAATATGCTCCTGATGAGTCTGATGAAGCGTGTGGCTCATAAGCACAGTTTCCGTGTTCTCTTGCACGAGAAGCCATTCGCTGGCGTCAACGGTTCGGGTAAGCACAACAACTGGAGTCTCTGCACCGATACTGGTGTATTGCTCCATGCTGCAGGCAAGACACCAGAGGATAACCTTCGCTTCGTAGTCTTCATCGTAGAGACCCTGATGGGTGTTTACAAGCACAACGGACTGCTGAAGGCATCTATCATGAGCGCTACCAATGCGCACCGACTCGGAGCCAACGAGGCGCCTCCAGCCATCATCTCTTCATTCCTGGGCAAGCAGCTCACCGACCTGCTCGACCATATCGAGAAGGCAGACAAGGAAGAACTCTTCGCCCTGGCTGGCAAGAAGGGTATGGAGCTGGATATCCCTGAGATTCCGGAGCTGATGATCGATAACACCGACCGCAACCGTACCTCTCCATTCGCCTTCACCGGAAACCGTTTCGAGTTCCGTGCCGTAGGTTCAGAGGCCAACTGTGCGTCATCTCTCATCGTACTGAATGCTGCCGTAGCTGAGGCTCTCGAAGACTTCAAGGCTCGTGTAGATGCCTTGATAGCAAAGGGCGAGGACCAGACATCGGCTATTATAGATATTGTACGCGAGGATATCAAGACCTGCAAGCCTATCCGCTTCGACGGCAACGGCTATTCTGATGAGTGGAAGGAAGAGGCTCAGAAGCGTGGTTTGGACTGCGAGGCATCCTGCCCGGTAGTCTTCGACCGTTATCTGGACAAGGAGAGCATCGAGATGTTTGCCAAGACCAACGTGATGAGCGAGAGCGAGTTGAAGGCGCGCAACGAGGTGAAGTGGGAGACCTATACCAAGAAGATTCAGATTGAGGCTCGTGTGATGGGCGACCTGAGCATGAACCACATCATCCCTGTGGCTACCCACTATCAGAGCCGTCTGGCAAAGAATGTAGAGGGCATGATTCACATCTTCGGTGGCGAGGAAGGCAAGAAACTGACTGCCCGCAACGTGAAGATTATCCGTGAGATTGCCGAGCGCACCGAGTCGATAGAGCGTGGTGTAGAGGCATTGGTAGATGCCCGCAAGGTAGCCAACAAGATAGAGAGCGAGCGCGAGAAGGCAGTAGCTTATCATGATACGGTAGCTCCAAAGATGGAGGAAATCCGTTATCAGATAGACAAGCTCGAGCTTCTCGTAGCCGATGAACTTTGGACATTGCCAAAGTATCGTGAGCTGTTGTTCATCAGATAATATTCCTGGATAAGGAATTAAGATAGTAAAAAAGAGTACATTAGAGAAAGGGTGGTTCACTTTATTTCCAAAGCGAACCACCCTTTTTGATGTTTAAATATCAGATCATATTCATTGCTTATAGAAAACTATCAGACAGCATTATCTGTTTCTGACAACCATCTTCTTTCCCTGATGAATATATACGCCATTCTGATGAGTATGATCAACTTTCTGTCCTAAAACATTATACCAAGCATCATCAGAGCGACCCTTATTTTCCTGCTGGATTTCCTTGATGCCGGTAGAAACCTGTGATGTTCCATAAGCACTCAAACCACCATACTCATTCACAGCCTGAACCTTTACCTTCTTATCCTGAGCAGTAGCAGGAAGTTCGAAGGAAGTCTGCTCGGTAAAGCCGATAACCTCATCACCAACTGTAACAACATAACAGATGGCAAAAGAAACTGCATTCCATTCCAGACGACCGTTCAGGATAGTAACTTCTGGCTTATCGCAAGCCTCAGTCAAGAGTGTCGGCTGCCAACCGTCATTGCCGGAAAGCACATTCTTAACAGTGTAACGGGCAGCCTCATCAGCAGAGAGTACAGCCTTCTCGCTTTTGCCGGTTACCTTCTGTCCGGTCTTGGAATCCGTATAATAATAATCGGTAATACGATGGCTTAAGTCAAGCGGATTACCATTTCCATCCATGGTATTATACTCAGCCCACAACTTAGGAAGTCCACCCATGGTAGGATACCATCCTGCAGCCGGAATTTTAACATACGACTTGGTATTGATAAACACAGTGATAGGTGATTCGTGCCAAGGACGTCCCAACCATACATCTGTTTCTGCAGGATTACCTGGAGCAGTGATGATGTTGTTCATGAATACATATCCCCAAGTAGTACCTGCTCCATGATTAGGAGCAACGATGTAACCACCACTCTTACGAACAATATTGATAGTATCCTGGTCCAGATAAACATTACCCTGACCATAGATAAAGTCAACAGCTCCCTCTATCCAACTGTCCTTGATGTAATGACGGTTGTTGAGTTTGGTGGTAGTGAGCCATGTGTCCTGATAAGAAAGCAAGCCTACCTTATTGAGAACCACACGGTCACCATTGGTATAGAGTGCCAGAGCCTGAGGGCCATTGTTCTTTTCTACTCCGTATGAATTGACAAAATTGATGCCCTCGAAATAGAGATTATCAGAATTGGCTGTCATTGTTGCTCCATCGTTCACCTTATAGGCATTGTCTCCACCAGAAAGACGGTCGTCCGAAATACTAACCAGATTACGGTCCTGACCAATCAGATGAATGTATGGCTTGTTGGCAGGAATATCATGATGTCCCTTATAAACACCCTTCTTGATGAAAATAAGCCAAGGCTGGGTGCGGTTAGCAGGTGCTGCATTGATAGCTTCCTGTACTGTAGCATAATCACCAGTACCATCCTGGGCCACAACAGCATCGAAGAGACGGGCAGCAGGCTGCTTACGCTCCATGGTGGTAAAGTGGATGGTTATACCCTCAAAAGCATTGCCGCTTCTATCTTCAATAGCTCCGGCAGGCAAGACGAACGAATATGCCTGATTATATTTCAAGCCACTATATGGATAAACCACGGTCTTACCGCTGACTGTTGGAGTCAAGACTTCGCCATCAAGCACAGCATCTCCCTTATCCAATACCACTTTTTCATCAAATGTCAAGATGATTGAACCCGTAGCAGAAACTTCTTCGTCATTATCTGCAGGAATGATAGAAACCAACTTAGGAGCCTGATGATCATCAGCCTGATTAGAATCGGCAGTTACGAAGATTTCAGCTATAGCAGTACCATCATAAGTACTCTCTACTCCAGTCAAAGGTGATTCATAATCTGGCATAAAACGTACCATCACCTTAACCTGACCATCGCAAGAAGCAGGTAAGGTAAACTCCTTCTCATCCCATCCACGATTAGGAAGATTATAAGTTCCTACAGTTTCATAATCCACACCGTTGGTACTTACCTGCATATAATTGACAGAGTACGCATTGTAGTCATCACCTATAGCAGCAGCGACCTTGATATTCTTATATCCGATGGTAGAGAATGAAATCTCAAAGTAATTCTTTTCTGTCAGGGCACGCCATACACGGGCACTATTCTTATCTCTCATCACGGAAGCAAGCCATGACTTCGAAGTTCCAGCTGCATCACGCAATTGCAACAAACCGGCATTCTCGCTCTCGGAAGCAAAATCGGCAGCAACATCCTGACGGACTGAAAGATTATGCAAATCCCAAGCTACGATATAATCGCAAGCAGAATAGTTGGCAACAAGCGTCTTCTCACCATTCATCGTAACGGTACGTTCCTGCTGAGTGGACAAATTATCCCAATGCGTAAAGGTCAGGATTTTGTTATTAGCAGCTGTCAGTTTCACATCAGTACCTTCTTCATAATAATGTACTCCATCTACCACATTTCCTTCAGGAACCATTGTTACCATGTGTTCCAAGGCTCCCGATGTCAAAGACAAATTGAGGGCATAAACCGGTTTAGAAGTATAAACAGCCTTCAGACTGGTATTGGCCTTGATGGCAAAAGAATAAGGATTCTCCTTGCTGACAGTCTTGTCATTCTCATCAATCCACTTCTCGAAATGATAACCGAAGTTCTCAGAAGCAGTCAAAGTTATCTGGGTATCCTCATCATATACGCCACCAGCAGGCAACAGGGTAACGACTCCTGCCTTTGAGTCGCTTGAAGTGGCAGAAAGCGTATAGCGCTTCACCTGGACAGCTGTACCTTCGGTTGATGCCACTAACTCGACATTGGCAAAACCATACTGTTTATTGACAGCCACTCCCTTGATATAAATCTTGACCTGAAGTTCATCACCGGAAGCCGGAATGGCAGACAAATCAAGTTCACAATGGGTATAATAAGGAGCATTCTTGGCATTCTGAGGACTGAGTCCCATCTTCAGGTCATAAGTCTTTCCAGCAGAGATCGCTACAACATCTACAGTACCGCCATTGGTACCTAACTTGCAGACATCAAAGCTGAAAGCCTTACCCACGAGGGTTAATCCTTTTTTAGTCTTCACCGAGAAAGTAATGGCATTCTCCTCATTATTTGCAGATACCACCGCCTTTGGCTGTATCTTACTTACAATGAGGCTTCCAGCCTTGTTGGTACCTACGAAGCCTAAACTTTCTCCTAACTTGGCACTGGTATACGAGAACAAACCATCCTCAGATACCGTAGCCTCCAGTGCCTTGTCATCACCCTGATTAAAAGGCCAACTCACTTTTACATCCGTTGCATGAAGGGGCACCCCCACCAACAGCAACATGAGCAAAAGCAATAGATTTTTAACTTTTGTCATAATTCGCTTATTTTATGGTTGTATGTATGGAAATACGAATTGACGGTTACTTGATTACCACTTTCTTTCCCTGATGAATAAAGATGCCATTAGAAGGATTGGCAACTTTCATCCCGGCCAGGTTGTAATAGGTGTTTTCGCCATCTGTCTCTTCTTCTGCAACAACTTCCGTGATAGCATTTGCAACACTATCCATTGCTTTTCCGCTAATAACTACATCGCTCAGACAGATGGTCTTTCCGGTAGCCTTTCCATTATACCACGGATATACTCTTACCAGAAGGGTTTCATCACCTTCGAGAGAGATGACAGGAGTAGCCTTCACTTCCAGCATGTTGTTGGCTGGCATGGAAGTTGGTGAGAAGATGGTATGCTGATTGGCAAAGTCAGGTTCCTTGGAATAATTGATATGGCAGCGCATTCCATTTCCGCCACAGCCACAAATCAACATACTGATATTATCGATGTTGAGCTTGGTTCCCTTGGCTGCCTGAATGCCAAACTGAATATATCGGGTAGAAACTTCGTCTATTTCTCCTTCAGGCCAGGCATCGCCAAGGATCAGATTACGCTGGGTTTTATGAGAAGCATCATAGCCTGTCCACTCTGGCCAGACTGTCTTGGCATTAGGACTGGAATATCTCTGCACATACATGCCCTCCCAGGACTCTGGAATGACAATAGCAGGTCCGGTGAGTTCACATTCATCATTCTTTTCTAATCTCCAATAAGCCTTCACCTCAGTACCGCCTTCCATGCTCATGGCTGTTGCCTTTACAGGAATTTCTATAGTCTTGCCATTCTGCTTAACAGTAACAGTACCGGCATTCTCTCCTGTCTTGGTAAGTTCCAACTTTACATAAAAACTCTTGACTAAGGTTCCGCTAATATAGGGAATAGTAAGCTGGCTAGCCCATGTGGTTTTGTCAAGAGAAACAAGCAGTCCGTTGTTTCCCATCACTTCAACATTTCCCTCAGAAGGATTCAAACCAAAACCATTGATAGAGATTTCCTTGGTCAAGGTCTGTCCTTTGTAACCTTCTCCTAAATCAGCCTGAGCAGGAGAAACACTCAAATCAGAAGGGATAACGATATAGTTGGACAAGATGCCTGCATCTTTCAAAAGCGAAGCTGCCAAACGAGCGATAAGGGTAGCACCAACAGCCGACAAGTGGGTACTTCCGTTCTGGTCGCCTAAGAGATTATGACATTTCTCATCGCCATAACTCAGATACAAATCCTTGGTAGCAGTTGTCAGATCGATGAAAGGCACATTCATCTCTTCAGCAACAGACTTCATCTGGAATACATAGTCCATGGTATGATCTGTAGAAGGCAAGCTCTGGTTTTCCTTTACTCCTTCAGCCGTAAGCAGACTATACTTATCCCCCAGATCGTGCTGACCGCTACGGCGAATACTATTGCCAGAGAAATACAAACGGCAAATAGGAGCCACAAGAACCGGATTACAGCCCAGGGCACGAGTCTCTTCTACATACTTGCGAAGATACTCCTTGTATGTACCAAACGGAGTCGTACCACGATAATCGGTAGCAGCAGCCTTGTTGGTATCGCCCACCTTATTATAATAGGCCTTCAGCTCATCGCCATCCATACCATTGGTCTTCTCATCATTATGAGAGAACTGAATGAGAACGTAATCGCCAGGCTGCATCTGCTTTTTCACACTCTGCCAAAAAGCGGCTTCTTTGTAAAAACTCTTACTACTGGCTCCAGCTTTTCCACGATTGTTGACTGTTAGTCCTGTAAAGAACTGCTGGAAGTACTGAGCCCAACCGCGAGTATTGGTGCTACTTTCATCATAAGTCTGCATGGTGGAATCACCAATGGTATGCACATTGAGCGCATGCACCTGAAGCATGCCACATAACGCCATGACCACGAACAATAATTTCAGAAAACGTCGATTCATTTGTTTAGCAAAATTAAGTTATTAAATAAATAGTGAGAACAATTGTATCTCGGTTGCAAAATTAACTCAAATATACTAAACCATAGGGTGAGATTTGCTCCAAATAGGGGGTGTTTTTGGAGCAAATCTCTTTATTTTCAGGTGTTTTTTGCTTTTTGTCTATATTCCGAAGGCGACATACCCGTTATCACCTTAAAAGTCTTGCCAAAATACTTCGGATCGGTAAATCCGCATGCATAAGCTATTTCAGATACTCCCTTATTACTTTCCAGAAGGAATCTCTGAGCATGCTTGATTCTGGTTTCACGTAAGAATTCAGCCGGGGTAAGACCCAGCATCTTCTTCATTTTTCTATTCAAGCTGGAACGGGAAACGGCAGCAGCTTCCGACATTTCAACAATACCAATCTCCGAATCAGAGAGATGAGACTCGATAAACTGAATGACACGTTTCATCATCACATCATCCTCTTCATCGGCAGCTATCTGTAAAGAGGTTTTAGTGTTACCCTCACGTATATCAACTACCTGTCTATCTCTATTTTCCAATAGTGTCAAATAAGCAGCCAAGGTTTCCTGCTGCTTGCGTTTTACATTGCGTATATATAAATAGATATATACTGCAACTAACGAGAAGACAACAACAAGCAGGATTCCCAGCAACCGTGCCCATATCGTCTCAGAGAATTTTGGAGTAACATGAATATCAAGCGCCCTGACTTGTGGTATCCAGGTACCCATTATTCCCGTACACATCACCTGAAGCTGATAGTTGCCAGGCTGCATATCAGACAAGGTTAGCATGTGCTCTCTGCCGATATAGTTCCATTTGTCTTGTTGATGTAGCCTATAAGCATAACGTACGTTTTCTGTATCTGTATAATCCAAAGACGAAAAGCCTATCTGTAGATTACGCTGGTTGCTATTCATCTTGAGTTCACGAAGATGGCTTACGGCATAACAAACAGAATCTTTATCCAGTCTTATAGATGTAAAGACCAGATTGGACTTCTGTTGCTTGGCAAACATTTTTTCTCCAGAAACAGAAAACGCTCCATTGAGTAATCCAAACACCCATCGTCCATCTGGCAGACACATAGGATGCGCATCGCTATACCGATGTATCTTGCCAAAGAAACTTTCATCATAGCTTCTCGTCTCTCCCGTCTTCACATTCAGCATCATCAGGCAGTTGCCACCCACTACCCAAATCCATTCTTTCCGGTAAGGAGACATGGCAACTATTACATCCGTAGCCAATCCATTTGCCTTGTCATAATGGGCAAACTCTAAATTCTTCGACAACAGATCGTGACTCAATATTTTATTGATTCCTCCACTCTCTGTACTAACAAAAAACTGCTGTCCTGGCAAATTCAAGATGTCCATCGTAGCATTGTTGCTCAGACTGTTTTTGCGATGTGCCTCTCTAACATGTAAGTTCATCGACATTCTGGAAATTGTTTTTTCCGGCATTTTACCTATAGCCAAACCGCCTGTTGTTGCAGCTAACATAATGTGATCTTCTGTAATATACAGGTTTCTCACTCTCCATCCCTTAGTTTGTGCAACCTGTTCTGTCCGATTATCAGCAAGACAATATATTCCATCAAATGTAGCCACCCAGATACGTCCCTTCCAGTCTTTCTTCAGGTCGTATATGGAATTAGCTTCTGTAGTTCCTAATGAAATATGCTGAACGGCAAATCCATCGTCTTTTCTCTTCAATCTATATAGTCCATCAGGCTTGGTACCTAAGATATAAACATCTTCAGAAACCTGCAACATACAATAGACCGAAGAAGAAAACGAAGTACAGACAGAAGACAGATAGCCAGACGGAGTAAGATAACCTAAAAGCCGATTTGTCTTGTCGTATAGAGCAACGAGTTGATTCTCTTTGGTTGTCAGCCAATAATTAGAATCAGAATCTATATAGAAATATCTTACCTGTGATGATTTAGGCAAAGTCCATGGAACAGCAGGTGAATGAACAGCAATCGTCTTGATGATATTATCTCCTGCAATCTCCCATATCACCCCTTGCCTATCCACAATTTTCCTGCTGGAGGTTTTTATCTTTTTCTTCTTGTTTACTAAAACAGCCCGCTGTCTTTTCTGAGTAGTAAGCGCTCTGTTCTCTGCATCAGAAATAGATAAGAAAGCACCTTGATTCTGAGAAAAGAGAAACCATCTTTCGTCTACCAAACAATAAATACTACCGTTTGCTGCTAATTCTATATCTCTTATGCGATTACTCATCAATGGAGAACCATCACCCGCTTTCGACTTAAAGGTTACAAAATGATAGCCATCAAAACGGGTAAGACCTTCCCACGACGAAATCCACATAAATCCCGTCTTATCCTGTAACATCTTGGTTATATGCCAGAGATTCATCCCCTGATTCTCGCTATAAACTACTTTTCGGGTGGTTTGAGACGCCCAAAGGCAAGAACATATCAAGTGAAACACCAGAAATAACAAGTTCTTTTTCATAGAATCTGTTTTTAAATGATTTGCAAAGATACTAAAAATGTGCTTGATATACAAATTTATTACAAGTTATTTCTTTGATATTATACATATTTAACCGGCTCAGGGGAGATTGTCCGTGGATAAGACAACCTCTCCATGGAAAGCATTTCTACTAGCATATCAGCCACATCTAGCAACCCTGCATCCTCTTTTCTTATTAAGATTGTTATCACTCCTTATTGAGACAGCCATTACAGTCAGGAGTAATGATGATTGCTCCTCATCATAATAGTTCTCATACCTAAAGAAAAAAATGGAAAATATGTCTTGCTGACGAGTCTTGATGAAAGCCAGGAATTGAACATCTGGAAATTTTATAATGTAATCAGAACCATAGAGGAGACTTTCCATGTGTTGAAGACACTGAATAGTGCCAAGTTGAATCGCAGTTACATTTCCGGGAATATGGTAAAGTTGGTTAAAAGTAATATAAAGAACGTGAGGAAGTTTGTTTCCTTGCTTGTTTTTTAGTACTTTTGCCCCATAATTATGGGTTCAAGTGTGGAAAATGTGGAGAATTACACAAAAGAGGTATCAAAAATGTGTAAAACTCCACATTCTTCCCACTTCAAGAAAAGATAAGGATATGTTTAACAGAACGATTATTCACGAATTGGAGCAATGGAAAGAGCGCAGAGACCGCAAGCCATTGATGATGTTGGGAGCTCGACAAGTAGGCAAGACATCGGTGCTGAAGAAATTTGGAAAAGACAGCTTTGAGCATTGTGCTTATTTCAGTCTTGATGAAGAAGAGGGTGTTTGTGATATCTTTCGCAAGACCAAGAACCCGCTGCAAATCATCGAGCAGTTGTCGTATCTTACATCCGAGCCAATCTTGCCTCAAAAGACTTTGCTTATCCTTGATGAGATACAGGATTGTCCGGAAGCCATTAGTGCCATGAAATATTTCTGCGAAAAGACCCCCGAGTATGCTGTGGCTTGTGCCGGTTCGCTCCTGGGGTTGGCTTTTGGACATCAGGGATTTTCGTTTCCAGTGGGAAAGGTGGATCACATGAACATGTATCCTGTTACTTTTTCTGAGTTTCTGGAACAGCGTGATGCCGGACTCTATCAATATTATATGTCGATAGATAGTCTGAAACCGCTTCCTGATGTGTTTTTTAATCGTCTCTCGCAAGCCTTTACCGCCTATCGCATTTCTGGTGGAATGCCGGCAGTGGCTATGAAGATGATAGAGAAAGATTTGAATGGTGTGGAAACTATGCTTCGTAACATACTGCAGGATTATTCTCTGGATTTTGTGAAGCATGCCATGCCTTTGCTTGCCAATAGAATTTCGCATGTCTGGCGGTCATTGCCGTCACAGTTGGCCAAGGAGAACAGAAAATTTGTTTATCAGCTGGTCCGTCCTGGTGCGAGAGCCCGTGAATATGAGGATGCTCTTACATGGCTTCAGAATGCAGGATTGATATACAAGGTAAGTTTGTGTTCTACTCCGCAGGTACCATTGAAATCTTATGAAGATTTAAGCATCTTCAAGATTTACAGTCTTGATGTGGGCTTGTTGCGAGTTCTTGCAGAGTTGAGTCCTGAGGCATACTTGAGTGATAATCCAATCTTTAAGGAATACAAGGGTGCTTTGGCTGAGAACTATATTCTTCAGAGTCTGGTGGCTAATGGCATCAAATGTTCTCATTATTGGGCATCAGGAAATACGGCGGAAGTAGAATTCATTGTTCAGCGTGGTTTGGATGTGATTCCTATGGAGGTGAAGTCGGGAACAAGTGTTACCGGGCGCAGTTTGATAGAGTATAACAAGAAGTATTCTCCCCGTCTGCGCATCAGATATTCCATGCTTAATCTCAAAAAGGATGATACTTTTGTCAATATCCCTCTTTTCCTGGCAGATAGAACAGAGCAGTTGATAGGATATGTGCAGTAGCCTTGCTATGTGGCAATGTAAATATTTATATCCATAATTAGCTTCCTTGGTTTGGGGTAATCTAGCAGTGAGAAGATGGATTATAACATGCATGTTTCCTCTTTTTTATCACTTTCAGCAAAATAAAATTCTATAGTTGTACGACTATAAAGCTACAGTTGTACGACTATACATGCTATAGTTGTACAACCATAGAGCTATAGTTGTACAACTATAGGGTTCTTAGTCGTACAACTATAGAATTTCTATTCGTTATTCTAAAAGTGTAAATATGTAACGCGTTGATTTACAGCATGTTGCTGTTCGTTGTTGTGCTTGCGATATTCATGAATAAATTGGAGTCAGTTGAAAATATGGAAATCTCAGCGATGTAAAGCTAAAGAAAAAATCACGGAAGAATCTGATGTTACCTCATCATTATAATCGGCACTTTTACAATATAAGTTTTTTCAGATTGCAGAACGATAGGAACATAGTCTGTCAGCAGTTTATTGCGGTCGAAAAGCATACTTTTTGCTTTTAACGAATGAATAATGATAAGATGATACTTTGTTGCCTTATTGCGGTTTTATGCTATCTATTTTTTATTAATTTCTCGATTTATCTTACTAAAAATAGGAAAAATAGAATATTTTTGCAGATTTTATGCAAAAAAAGATAATATTTCATATTTTTGTTGTAATTTTGCAGCCGATATCACATTATTATATAATAATTTAAAATAAGACGAGAAATTATGGAAAAAAGACTCTCGCTCTTCTTTGTTTGTCTCTTGATGAGCATCGGAGCAGCGTTTGCCCAGATTGACGTATCTGGAACCGTAATATCTGCGGATGACAACGAACCGATTATTGGTGCCTCTGTTTTAATTTCTGGGGGGGCAGCCACTAAGGGTACAGTCACAGATGTTGACGGTAACTTTAAACTGAATGTTCCTAATGGAACTAAACTCGTGTTTAGTTACGTGGGAATGAAAAGTCAGACAGTACTTGCCTCTGCCCACATGAAGGTGGTGCTTCATCCAGAAGCACAGTTGCAGGAGGTGGTTGTTACTGGTTTACAGAAAACAGACCGACGCTTATTTACCGGTGCTACTGACCGCGTAAATGCTGAGGAAGCAAAATTAAATGGTGTTGCCGACATCAGCCGTTCTTTGGAAGGCCGTGCTGCCGGTGTATCTGTGCAGAACGTGAGTGGTACCTTTGGTTCTGCTCCAAAGATTCGTGTGCGTGGTGCAACATCTATCTATGGTTCTTCAAAGCCTCTTTGGGTTGTGGATGGCGTTATCATGGAAGACGTATCCGATGTGAGCGCAGATGATTTGGCTTCCGGTGACCCGGAAACCCTGATATCTTCTGCCATCGCAGGATTGAACTCTGATGATATCGAGAGTTTCCAGATTCTGAAGGATGGTTCTGCTACCTCTATCTATGGTGCTCGTGCGATGGCAGGTGTCATCGTCGTTACAACCAAGAAGGGTAAGCAGGGACAGGCTCATCTGAACTATACCGGTGAGTTTACTACCCGTCTTATTCCATCTTATGGCAATTTTGATATTCTCAACTCTCAGGACCAGATGGCCATCTACAAGGAGTTGAGAGATAAGGGATGGCTCAATCTTTCTGATATTCTCAATGGTAGTGACTATGGTGTATATGGAAAGATGTATGAGCTTATCAATACCTACAACAGTACTTCTGGTATGTTCGGACTTGCCAACAATCAGGAGTCTCAGAATGCTTATCTCCAGCAGGCTGAGTATCGCAATACCAACTGGTTCAAGCAGCTTTTCTCTTCTGCCATCATGCAGAACCACTCTGTAAGCTTGAGCGGTGGTACTGAGAAGAGTAACTATTATGCTTCACTTTCTGCTATGGTTGACCCAGGATGGTACAAGGATAGCAAGGTGAACCGTTATACCGTGAGCATGAATATGACCCATCATATACTTGATAATCTCTCTGTCAACTTGATTGGTGGCGGTTCTTACCGTAAGCAGAGAGCACCAGGTACACTGGGACAGGATGTGGACGTTGTATCAGGTCAGGTGAAGCGTGACTTCGATATCAACCCATATTCTTACGCCCTGAACACATCACGTGCGCTCGATCCTTATACTTATTATCATGCCAACTATGCTGCTTTCAACATCCTGCATGAGTTGGAGAGCAACTACATCGACCTGAACGTGGCTGATGCCAAGTTCCAGTTGGAGTTGAAGTGGAAGCCATTCAAGGATCTTGAATTCGCTACCCTGGGTGCCATCAAGTATAGCACTTCTTCACAGGAGCATAACATTCTGGAAGATTCCAACCAGGCTTTGGCTTATCGCGCCATGGACAACGCACTGATCCGTGATGCCAACAAGCTGCTCTTCACAGATAAGGACGACCTCTATGCCTTGCCAGTATCAGTATTGAAACAGGGTGGTATCTATCAGCGTACAGAAAACCGTATGTTGGACTATGACTTCCGTGCCACAGCCAACTACAACCATACTTTTGCGCAGAAGCACATCGTCAACCTCTTTGGTGGTCTCGAAACTACCAGCATCAGCCGTAACCGCAGCTGGTTTAACGGCTGGGGTATGAACTACCGTGGTGAGACAGCTTACTTCGAGTATCTCTATTTCAAGAAGTTGGACCAGGAGAACTCAAACTATTACAGCTTGCGCAACACCGATTCACGTAGTGCCGCATTCTATGCCAATGCAACCTATTCTTTCAACGGAAAGTATGTAGTGAACGGAACATTCCGCTATGAAGGTTCTAACCAGATGGGTCGTACCACCAAGGCACGTTGGATGCCTACATGGAACCTGTCAGGTGCATGGAACGTACACGAGGAGAGCTTCTTCCCTAAGCTCAAGCCATTGTCAAGCCTCACCTTCCGTGTGTCTTACAGTTTGACTGGTACTCCTCCAGATGCAGCTTACTGCAATGCACTTACCAAGCTCTCTATGAATACCCCTTACCGTCCTACAACTACCGACAAGGAGTTGGGATTTGTGGTAGCAGCACTCGGTAATGATGAGCTTACTTACGAGAAGAAGCACGAGTTCAACTTCGGTGTGGATGCAGGTTTCTTCAACAACCGTCTGAATGTGACCTTCGATGTATATCAGCGTCGCAACTTCGATGAGATTGCTCCTACTGTTACCCAGCTCTATGGCACCGCTTATGCCAATGTAGGTTCCATGAAGTCATGGGGTGAGGAGTTGAGTATCTCTTCTACCAATATCAAGACCCAGGATTTCAGCTGGCAGACCAGTCTGATTTATTCTCACAACCGTACAGAGATTACTGACCTCTACAATCAGGGTCGCGTTATCGACCTGGTTCAGGGTAACGGTTTCGCCAAGCAGGGCTATCCAGCCCGTGCCTTGTTCTCAATCCCATTCGTGGGCATCAATGAGAAGGGTTACCCGGTATGCATCAATGAGAAGGGCCAGGCTACCGTGGGTAACCTCAACTTCCAGGAGCGTGACAATACAGATTATCTGATTTACGAGGGTTCTACAGACCCAGTCTACAATGGTTCTTTGGGTAACACCTTTAATTATAAGGGTTTCCATCTGAACGTATTCCTTACATACGCCTTCGGCAACGTGGTTCGTCTTGACCCGGCTTTCAGTGCCAAGTATAACGACTTGACCTCTATGACCCACGATTTCAAGAACCGCTGGATGCAGCCTGGTGATGAGAATGTTACCAATGTGCCTGGTGTAGTGAGCCGTTATGAGTATGAGCAGAACAGCACATTGCTTGCTACTGCCTACAATGCTTACAACTATACATCTGTCCGTACAGCCAAGGGTGACTTCATCCGCCTGAAGGAAATTTCATTGGCATACGACTTCCCACACCGCTGGTTTGAAAAATCACCAGTGAACAACATCTCATTGAAGCTTCAGGCTACCAACCTCATGCTGCTCTATGCAGACAAGAAGCTGAACGGTCAGGATCCTGAGTTTATGAATGCGGGTGGTGTGGCTTCACCAATGCCAAAGCAGTTTACTCTTACATTGAAACTTGGACTTTAATTATTGTAGAAAATAAAAATGAAAATAAAGAAATTATATATCGCCATTGTTGCGTTAGCATTGTCGGCTGGCTTGTCTTCCTGCAACGATTATCTGGACAAGCAGCCAGATAGCCGTCTGGATCTGCAGAGCCCTACCGATGTGTCGAAGCTTCTGGTTAATGCTTACCCACAGGTACATCCAGCCTATTTGCTGGAGATGTATTCTGACAATACCGATTGTAACCTGAATACCGGTTGGGATGCTGCCGACCGTTTCCAGCAGCAGGCATACGAATGGGCCGACATCACCGAGACCAGTCCTTATGAGACACCTTCTACTTACTGGTCAACTTACTATGATGCCGTTACAACAGCCAATATCGCTTTGCAACACATCAACAGTCAGGCAGACCAGAGCTCATATGCAGCCCAGAAGGGTGAGGCTCTCCTGTGCCGTGCCTACGCCATGTTCCAGTTGGCAAACGTATTCTGCATGGCTTATGATGAGACCACTGCAGCCAGCGACCTGGGTCTTCCTTACCCGGAAACCGTTGAGACCAATGTGCACGTGAAGTACGACCGTGGTACTCTGGCAGACCTCTATGCCAAGATAGACAAGGACTTGCAGGAAGGATTGAAGTTGGTAGGCTCAACTTATGACAAGCCAAAGTTCCATTTCACTTCTACCTCTGCATCCGCTTTTGCAGCCCGTTTCTACCTCTATTATCAGAAGTATGACAAGGCTGTGGAGTATGCCAACAAGGTGTTGGGCAGCAATGCCAAGAGTATGTTGAGAGACTGGGCAGCCTGGGCTTCTCTTTCTCCTAACAAGCAGGTTCAGCCTAATGCTTACATCAGTTCATCTGTAAAGGCAAACCTCCTGTTGCAGGTAGTTGCTTCTGAATGGGGAGCCATCGGTGGTTCGTTCCAGTATGGTGACAAGTATGCACATAGTGCCATTGTTTCAAGCAAGGAGACCATCCAGTCAGAGGGTCCTTGGGGAGTTAGCGACAAGGTGTTCAATTATACCGTGTTCAACTCAGGTTCTCTTTCTAAGTACATCCTCCGTAAGGTTCCTTACGATTTCGAATATGCTGATATCCAGGCAGGTATCGGTACCCCTCACGCAGTATATGCAGAGTTTACTGCCGATGAAACTTTGCTCGTAAGAGCTGAGGCTCAGGCTTTGCTCGGTCATTATGCCGAGGCTTTGGACGACCTGAACACCGAGTTGGCTGCCTTCTCTAAGGATGGTGTGCAGCTTACACTGGATGATGTCAAGAAGTTCTACAGCGATGATGTTACCGCTTATTACACTCCTGAGAAGCCAACTCCACGCAAGGCGTTCCATACAACCTTCGCCATCAGCAAGGATACAGAGGAGCCTATGCTGCAGTGCATCCTTCACCTCCGTCGAATCATGACCATTCATGAGGGCTTGCGCATGCAGGATGTAAAGCGCTACGGCATCACTATCTACCGCCGTGATGTGAAGAGCAACTATAAGATTACAGGCGTTACCGACACCATGAAGGCTCGTGACCCACGTCTCGCTATCCAGTTGCCACAGGATGTTATCACAGCAGGTGTTACACCAAACCCTCGCAATAAATAAAAAACATAAAGTAATAGAAAGAAATGAAACATAATATATATATGTTGATGTTGGCATTGGTGATGGGCTTGGGCTTCGTGGCCTGCTCAGACAATGACCCGGACGGACCAACCATCTTCCCTGTTACCTCTCCAGAGAGAGACCAGTTGGACATGTGGTTGCAGAAAAACTACACCAGTCCTTACAACATCGATTTCAAGTATAAGATGGAGGACATCGAGTCTGACTATCAGTATACCCTGACACCAGCCGATTCAGCCAAGTCAGCTAAGTTGGCTATCATCATCAAGTATCTCTGGCTCGATTCATACGCTGAGGTATTGGGACCTGATTTCGTGAAGCACAATGTGCCAAGAGTTATCCACCTGATTGGTAGCCCAGCCTACAACAGCAACGGAACCATGGTTCTGGGTACTGCCGAGGGCGGTCTGAAGGTTACACTCTATATGGTGAACAACCTGACCGATGCCATGCTTGAGAGCTATGCATCGATGACTCAGTATTACTTCCACACCATGCACCACGAGTTCACCCACATCCTGAACCAGAAAAAGCCTTACGACACATCTTATAACAAGATTACCGAGTCGGGCTACGTGAGTGGTAACTGGTATCAGATACCAGATTCTGTGGCTCACGGTAAGGGTTTTGTTACTCCATACGCCATGTCTGAGGGTCTGGAGGACTTTGCCGAGATGCTGTCAACCTATATCACTTATACTCCAGATCAGTGGCAGGCTATCATCAAAGATGCCCAGAAGGTAGGTGGCGACGAGGCTGTATCTGCATTGAACCAGAAGCTTAACATCGTAAGAAACTACATGCTGGAATCATGGGATGTGGATATCGATGTGTTGCGTGCAGCCATCCTGCGAAGAGGTAATGAGTTGAGTTCTTTGGATTTGGAACATTTAAAATAGAATAGATTTATGAAACATATATTTGTAGCTATCGTTTGCTTGTTGGGCAGCATGAGCTTGCAGTCGTGTCTGCACGATGACAAGGAATTCTTCGACGAGTCGGCTGCCAACCGCATCGAGAGCACCGTTGAGAATACTCAGAAGATTCTGGAATCTTCAGAGAACGGATGGCAACTTCATTATTTCACAGGCAAGGGCATGACCGGTGGCGGTTACACCTTCCTCATGAAGTTTGCCAATGGAAAGGTGACTGTGGCTGGTGATGCAGCCATCGCTGACCCTACAGAGCGTGTAACATCCAGTTATACCGTAGACCGCAGCATGGGACCAGTGCTCTCCTTCAACACTTACAACAATATCTTCCATTTCCTGGGAGAGCCTACTTATGGTGAGATTGAAGGTGACCAGGGCGACTGGGAGTTTGTTGTTACCAAGCTTACAGAAGACAGTATCTTCGTAAGAGGAAAGAAGTGGGAGAATGAAATGGTATTCACCCGCATACCTGCCGATCTGGACTGGACTTCTTATCTGAACAGCATCGCTGATGTGCAGAAGCGTCTGGGTGTGAACTATCGCGTAGGCAATTCTACTGATGCCAGCAAGATGATTGAGATTAATTCCAGCAAACGCCGCATCCTTTCGCGTACAGCCAACGGACAGATTATAGAGCAGCCATTCTATATTACTACCACCGGTATCCATGCCGTAAATGAGCCTGTGGTTCTGGATGGTAACGAGGTACAGGACTTCCTGGTCAGCCCGACTGGCGTGTTGTCAGCCAAAGACAATGAGGCTCTTACCTTGAAAACTTATGCTCCTAGCATCGATACCTGGGTAGGCAAATGGACCCTCTCTGCCATGCAGGGTTCTTGCGATATAACCATCTCTAAGGTAGAAGATGAGGAGAACATGCTGAAGGGTACATTCACCACAGGTGGATATACTTATAATATAGGGTTGGACTTCGATCCAGAGACGGGTAACCTTAACCTGCCATCTCAGATGATTGAAGATCCTAGCGATAGATATCCTGCCCTGTGGCTGATGAATGCTGACTTGAATAAGGGTGCATTGCTCGGAAATGGTGGTATGAATATCGTATGGCACGGTGTTGCTCAGGAAGGTGATTTCGAGGATGATGGAACCGTGGCTGATAGAGGCTATGTCACCGATACTTTTATTGCCTTGGCTTGTACAAGCAAAGGTGAGCCTATCACGAAGGACGATAAGTATATATTTGTCATCGAATGGTATTTCCTTTCTAATTTGACTCCAAACAAATAAACAATGAAGATGAAGAAATCTATATATATAATAGGTATAGCTGCCATGGGGCTGATGGCCTCATGCAGCAGCGATAGCGATTATCAGGCTGTGGCTGAGAGCACCATCAACGTGCTTTCTGCCCAGACTATGCTCGGACCTAACGACAGCGAGGGCGCTGTCACCGTTGACTGTACCCCTATGAAGGCTTATACCGATGAGCCTTCATGGCTCAGTACCAGCATTGAGGGTAGCACCGTGAAACTGGCTGCTATTGCCAACGATTCCCGACAGTCCCGTAACGCCAAGTTGGTTATCAAGAAGACAGAGAACGATTCTGTGGTTATCAATGTAGCTCAGTATGGACTGGTGCTTGAGATGAACAATGCTGATATGATCTACAGCAACGATCAGCCTGTTGAGTTCACAAAGACATACCGTTCTAACACCGATATGAAGGTTATCTATGCTCCTGAGTGGGCGAACGCTTCGGTTGATACCAATAGCAAGGAATTGAAGGTATCGCTCAGCGAGAATACAACCGGTCATCTCCGTGCTGATTATATCAAGTATCAGGTAGCAGCCGTTACCGATTCATTCATCGTGAAGCAGTTTGATTTCGACAAGGATATTGCCGGAGAATACGTGTTTGCTTATTACGACTTTAATGAGGATACTAAGCTGGAACTCCAGACTGTTCGTGCCACATTGAGCCGTACCGAACTTGCTATTCCTGAAATGGGACTGGTATTCCCTGTATCGATCAATGAGGAAACAGGCAGTGTGGAGACCCGCAGCAGCCAGTATCTTGGTAAGTTTGGTAAGTACTTTATCTATGATACTTTCTTAGATGAAGACGGTCTTGGCTATATGGGTTCAGAATCTGGTCTTCTTTCTGCCACTTTCAAATATAGTGAGCAGTATCACACCTACGGATTCTTTGGCGGTACCGCTTATACAATCAATAAAAAGACGGGTAATTTCCTTGCCATGATCTTGCAGGTATTCAAGGCGAAGAGTGCTTCAGAGTCTAATTATCTCACAGACTTCTGTTGGATGGTACAGCCATATATAATGTCTGTTCCAAAGACAGAAACTACTTCTGTCAAGCGTCAGGCTCCGGCATTGGCTCGCCAGTTGGCCCCATCTACCAGCAGTTTTGCTACCAAGCTTTCTGCATGGCAGTCATATCGTAAATCATCTATCATCAAATAAACTTAATAAGTTTTTATTATGAGAATTTTATCTACACTTTGCCTCACTTTGCTCCTAGGAGCAAGCGGCACAGCAGCGATGGCCTCTAGCAAGGCATCGTTTGCCAAGAAGTTTAAGAATGTTGATATTCATCGCCTGGTTTCTGTGCCTGGTATGGTGGATTGCAGCAACAGTGCTTATCAGATGCGCCAGGCTGGCTTGGCAACAGCCGGTAATGCTCCTATGCGTATAGGCGATACTCCTACCAATGTGGCTTCGGGTCAGACTTACGGATGGGTAACTGCTCCAGACGCAAGTAACTGGTATTTTACCCAGAACATTACTTCCAGAGACTCTGTTTATAGTGAGTATTATACTGCACACTTTCATGAGTCTTCTGTGATTACCTTGTTCGATAATAGCCACAAGCAGGTGGGTTCTTTCAGCGTCAAGGTGCCTGAAGGATGGAAGCATGTGCAAAACATCACTCCATACGGTCCTGTCACCAAGAAGCTCTTCGATAGAGACGAAAAGTCTTGCGAAATCCTGGTGGAGTTCCACGATGCCTTCAAAGGTGAAAATAAGTACCTCACTCGTGCTTACGATATCAATACAGGTGAAATCAAGTTTGAAATGGAGGGTACCGGTCTTGTATTTGATGCATCAAAGGGATGGAATAGCTACCAGCGTCTGATCATGACCCACGAGTCTGAAGAGAAGTATAGTATCGATGTCATCGCACCTCCTGCCTATGGACAGACAGACTGGACTGTAGAGCATACTTTCTACTTTGATATTGACAACAAGATTACCTATCTTCAGGGTTCTTGCTTCAACTGTATGAACGTGGATGGTACTCCTTACTATGTTTTAGCACAGTATGAGAAGCCATATACAAATACCGATGCTAGTGATGGTACTCAGGATATTAAACAGGAGCCAGACAACTTCTTGGTGTTGAGAACTTTTGATAAGGATTTCAAAAAGGTTGATAGCCTCCGTGTTTCCATCAATGCACCAGAGGGAACTCCATACCGTTCTGCCGCCTTCGGTCTCTTCGGCAACAACGACTTGTCAAAGGGATACTTTAGCAACAACGGAAAATTGAACTATGTGGTCGAGCTTTTTGATTATACTCCTTCTTTGGATGGTGACTTGATTTCTTTAGCTGTTTACGACTCAGAGAATGGTAAGTTGAAGGATATCTGTGACAAGGTAACAAGCAATAAGTGGGCTTTGTTGAATACCATCCATGGTAAGTCAGAACAGATGTGGTTCTTGCAGACCATAGGTACAAGCGAAGGTTCAGGTCAGCAGATTCAGTTGGTAGATGTTCCTTCTTGCGAGAAGGCTGGTGTGTTGCCACAGAGCATCGATGGCAATGCTATCTCTTCTAATTTCGACCGTTACCCAACTACTGCCAATGCGCAGGGTTACCAGTATGTCATTGCTTTGGCACAGGCACAGTCTAATGAGGCTGGTGAGGTTTTTGCTCCTATCGCTTGGGTGAATCCTGATTGCACCATCGATCATGTGGACCGACTTAACTTGGGCACAAAGGCAGAGAACTTCACTCCATTAATCAACAGCACATCACTCAACCCATATCTCTTCAATACCAATGATGATATGGAGTATGTCTATATTGCCAAGAAGCGTCGCGAGGATGGCAGCAACAAACTCGACAACGTCTTGGAAGTTTCCACGCTCGACGGTATCGTTATCAAGTCATGGCGTGGTGATGACACTCATGTGTTTGAAAAGGCTAGCTTCCCTGTTATGAACGATTTGGGCAAGCGCCAGATGTTTGTCGTGTTCGAGGATAGAGCGAATAATAAGTATGATATGAACTTCTACGACCTCCCTTTCACCAAGTTTGAACAGGGCGGTACAGGTACTGTAGAGGATCCATACCTGATTGCTACTACTGGTGACTTCCAGCAGATGGCTCTGGAGCCAACCAAGAACTACAAGATGGTAGCTGATATTGATATGTCTAAGGCTGCACAGTGGTGGACTCCTGTCAAGAACTTCACAGGTTCTCTGGATGGTGATGGTCATACTATATATAACCTCGGAATCAAGACTACAGAAGGTCATGCAGGTTTGTTTGGCTCTCTCGATCTCAACGGTGTTGCCAAGAACCTGAATTTCGTGAACCCTACTGTTGATGTAACCAATACCAACCAGTATGTAGGTGTGTTGGCTGGTGAGACCAGCTATTCTACAGATAGCAAGGCTAAGGGTATCAATGTGGATAACATCTCTGTTTATGGTGCCAAGATTGCCGGTGAAGATGCAATGATTTCTGCTGCGGGTGGTCTCGTAGGTTGCGCTAATCTCTATACCAATATTACCAACAGTTCTTTCCAGGGTGAGATTGCTTTGCCTAATTCTGAGAATGTGGGTGGTATCGTTGGTCAGACACGTACAAGTTCTGGTGTAAGTGCATGCTATGCAAATGTGAATGCCGCAGCCAAGAGCAATTTGGGTGGTATCGTTGGTGTTGCCGGTTCTGTTCAGGATTTCTGTGTATTCTCCAACTGCGAGGTTCGCGGTAAGCTGACTGCTGAGAATTCTGTTGGTGGTTTCATCGGTGATAATTACTTCAACAACATCTCTAATGTTATCAGCCATGCTGATATCGTAGCAACCAGCAAGCCTGCCTGGAACGGTTATGCTGCCGGTGGTATCATTGGTGTGATGGAGAGTGATTGGTCTGGTAAAGCTAACGGATCAGTAAAGAACTGTGTATTTGATGGTTCTATCAAGGCTTTCCTGGATGGTAAGGAAGTAGAAAATCCTGCTACTGCTCATCAGATTGCCGGTAAGACTATCGCTGATGAGGACTATGCTGAGGGTGAGACTCCTAAGACAGAAACTCGTTTGGCTAACAACTATACTACCAACAATGCAGGTAGTACAGATGCTACAAGCGTAGATGGCGCCTACAAGGCAGCCAAGGAGATGGGCAAGGACTTCTTCACAGGTTTGCAGTATGCTTACGGAAATACACTCGCTGAGCCTTGGAAAGAGGACGGAAGCAAGATTCCTACTCTTTACTTCAACAATATTGCCAAGGCACTTGCTGTCAGCTCTGATGACGTAACTGTAGGTACTACCGATGAGGGTACTGCTGTTATCAAGGTTTCTGTATATGGTATGGAGAACCCTGACTTGGAATCTGACTTGGAGTTTTCTGCTTCTAGGGGTAATGCCATCGTTTCTCTTGGTGAGGCTCATGGCAACACCATCGACCTGGTTATCAAGGGTAAGAAGCTGGGTATCGATGTAGTTACCATTAGCTTTGGTGAGTTCTCTGCAACAATCAATGTTACTGTTCTCAAGAACTTTGTCAGCGGTATTGAGAGTGTTGAGGCTTCTGAGGCCTTGGTTATCAAGGCTGCCAATGGTCAGATTTCTGCCGAGGGTGCTAATGCTATCTATGTATATAGCGTAAATGGCAAGCTCGTAGGCAAGACTTCAGGTGCTGCATTCAGTACTTCTGGTTTGACTTCTGGTCTCTACATCGTGAAGGCAACTGATAAGGCTGGTCATAAGGCTACTGCTAAGTTTGTTATCAAGTAAGTATGAAGAAAATCATTATATTAAGCTTATTGGTGGTCTGTTTCGTGCAGACCACCTTTGCTATTCCTGCTTATCCTAAGCCTTTGAAGGTGAAGCAGGCTGATGGCTCCTGGCTCACCATCCAGATGCGTGGTGATGAGCACGGTCATTATGTGCTGACTTCTGATGGTATTCCGCTCGTGTTTAATGCTCGACAGGAAAATTACGAGTATGCTGATTGGAAGGATGGCAAGGTGCAGGCTAGTGGCATCAAGGCAGTTGAGGCTTCTGAGCGCACAGCAAAGGTCAAGGCGTTCGTTGAGAATCAGGACAAGTCTGCCATCCTTGAATCTTTCAAGCGTGCCCGTCTGCAGCAGTTGCAGCAAACCCTTTCGTCTCGCAGGAATGCTTCTCTGAAAGCCGGCAGCAATCCTCAGAAAGAGAAATTGAACAATTTCCCAACCATTGGTGAGGTTCATTCATTGGTCATCTTGGTGCAGTTTGCTGATACCAAATTCTCTACCGTAGGTAGCGATGCACATCAGTTCTTCAACAACATGCTCAATGAACCTGGATTTACTTACAGCAATGGCGCCAATGGAAGTGCGAGAGATTTCTATCTGAACAGTTCCAATGGCAGATTCCAACCTCAGTTTGATGTCATCGGTCCTGTAACATTACCTGAGAAATATTCTTATTATGGAGCCAACCAAGGCTCTTCCGTAGATAATCCTGCCCGTCTGGAGCAGTTTGTAAGAGAGGCTTGTACGCTTGCCGATCCGCTGGTAGATTTCTCCCAGTATGACCATAACCAGGATGGCTACATTGACAACATCTATTTTTTCTATACCGGAAAGGGTGAGGCTGATTCAGGCGATGGCAATGCCATCTGGCCACATTCTGCCTATTATTCAGACATGGCTAAAGATGCAGGACTCAGCGAAACTTCGCTGAAACTGGATGGCATCGAGGTAGGAAACTATACCTGCAGCAACGAAATCAATGGTACCCTCATCACACCTCAGCCTGCGGGCATCGGTACCTTTGTACATGAATTCGGTCATGTGCTGGGTCTTGCCGACCATTATGATGTAAATTATGGCATGACAACCTTCGCCCCTGGTTCTTTCGATACCATGGCACAGGCTTCTTACAACAACAATGGAAATACGCCTGCGGCATTCTCTGCCTATGAACGTGCCTGTCTGGGATGGCTCGACCTGACCGTGTTGAAGAATGGGGTAGATTCGCTCAATGTATTACCCGACTTGAATGATAGCAACAAAGCATACGTGGTGCCTGTAGGAGGGACCAACGATGAGGAATACTTCATCATGGAGAACCGACAGAAGAAGGGCTGGGATGCGTTCATTCCGGGCCATGGCATGTTGCTCTGGCATATCGATTATGATGCCAAGGCTTGGGAGAAAAATGAGTTGAACATCACTGGCACTCATCAGCGTGTGGATATCGTTGAGGCTGATAACAAGCTTACCGACAATACCCGTGCGGGAGATCCGTTCCCTGGAACATCGAATGTGACTCAGTGTAATCTGACTTCCTGGGCTGGTGGCAAGGTGATGTCACTGGATGATATTGAGGAGAAGGATGGTATTATCAATCTCATGCTCGGCGGACTTAATCTGAAACTGAATACTCCTGACGTGAAGGTTACTGAGGTTCAGGATAGCAGTATTGTGGTAGGATGGACAGATGTGCCGGTTGCCAAGCGATATGTTCTGAACATTAGCTCAGTGGTGAATGGAAAGAAAGAATCTCTGCCGCTCTATAATAATAAGGTATATACAGCAGCACAGCCTTCTCTTCATGTTGAGGGCTTGAGTCCTGAAACAACCTATGAGATTACCCTGCAGGCAAACCGTGGCTCTTATTCTTCTGATGTCTATACCCAGCAGTTTACTACTGCCGCTATCCCTTTCAGTAAGTATTATGTGACTGATGTAAAGGCTACCGCAGTCGGTAAAACAGGCTTCACGGCTTCATGGAAAGGTATGGAAGCAGCAGATGATTACGTGGTCACCCTGCATAAGTTGGTTTATGCAACAGAGGCAACTCAGAAGGGCTATGATTTCAGCAAAGAACTCGATGGTATGCCATCGCTTTGGGAAACCAATGGTAACCTGAGCATGAACAATTATGGCGAGGAATCACCTTGCCTCCGTCTGAACAAGATAGATACCTACCTGAAGATGGCATCTGCCGGCAACCGTATATCTTCTGTCAAGTTCTTCGCCAAGTCATCTTCTTCAACCAAGGCAACCTTGGCAGTAGAGGCTTATCAGAATGGAGAATGGAAGCAGATTGCTACTTTGCAGGGCGGTGCTGATATGGCTTCGGGAGATACCTATAGCTATGATTTGCCGGAGTTGGCTGATTCAGTAAGACTGAATGTCATCCAGCGTACTTCCGGTGCTTTCTATATCGATGATGTGCTTTTGGGATGCAATGCATTGATTCACGAACCGGTGGCAGCCTACCAGAAGGTTTCTACCAATGGCAAGACTGAGTTCGCATTCTCTGGTCTGGAAACAGATGCTACCTATGCGCTGGTAGTAAATGCCAGCAAAAAGGGTGAACTTTCTTACAGTTCCAAGGAACTCATCGTGACACCGGCAAGTTCTACGGGTATCAGTTCCGTCACAGCCACCCCGTCACGTAATGGACAGAAAAGATTCTACGATCTCAATGGCCGCAGGGTTTCTGCCAAGGAGATGCGTCATGGCATTTATATCGTGAAGCAAGGAAACAGCGTATATAAAATCGTGAGATAGTAAATATTAGTATTAATTTTTAAAAAAGTGTAAGTATGAAGAAACAATTACTTTTTGCGGCTATGCTTATGTTGAGCGCAGCGCCAGCGGTTTCAGTATCAGCTGCCCAGCCTTTTGCGGCTGCAGCAGAAGAGGGGCAGACTCTTGCAACTCAGGAGCAGTATGATGCACTTGTGAAGTCTATCGCAGACGTGCAGCAGAACATCGACGGTATGCTGAAGGAAATCAACGACAAGTATCCTGATGCAGAGGATACCAAATACTCGTTGAATTTCAACAAGGAAAGTCTTGATAAGATAGCAGATGAGGCTAAGGCAAAGTTTGAAGCAAAGACGCTTACTGCAGCTGAGGTTGATAGCTATCTGGCTTCTGTAAAAGAGATAGCAGAAGGTATCAAGGATGCAGTGAAGAATGCAGAGCAGGAGGTTTATTCTTTCCAGGTGAATACCTGCTATCAGAATGCTGCTATGCATAAGTCTGAGTGTTTGGGACAGGTTCCTGAGAACGTGCAGAATTATTATGCACCAGCTTTCGAAGAACTGGATGCTGACATGATGCAGGTTTATATGCCTTTCATGATGGATAGTCATATCGAGTCTGCAGAGCAGGCTAAGAAGATGTGTGACCAGTTTGATGCTATCAGCAAAAAGGCCGATGCCCTCTTGGCTGCATCAAAGAAAGCCAGCACTTTGCTGGATGACATCACAGCAACGCTCGCTTCATTGGATGCAGAAATAGCAAAGATAAAGAAGGATTTCCCTGAGTATGACCTTTCTGCGGTAAATGAATCAGCAGAGTATTGGAAGAACCTTGCTGCTGAGTTTGCTCAGGCACCAGCCGATCCTACGGCTCTTTATACAGAAAGCAAGATTGATGGTTTTGTAGAGAACTTTGGTTATTTCAAGGCGAATATCTCCGACTTGTATGCTCAGGCACAGAAGGATGAGTGGATGGCGCAGTTCAACGCAAAGTATTATCCAGCATCTCAAGAGATGGATGGGTTGATCTCTCAGCTTAATACAGAGTGTCCAACAGTAAAGGATAAGTACTTTACCAAGTTGGATGACCTCAATGTAGAGATGACTCAGATGTATATGAAGCTTTATCAGGATGAGTTGACTCAGAAGCAGTTCGACGCGATGTTGGCTAGAATAGACGCTATCCTGGTTGAGGCTCAGAAGATTGTAGATGAGGCTAAAGAGGCTGAGGAGGTTGCAACCGGCATCAGCGGCATCACTGTCAGCGAGGCTGTTAAGGCTGGCAAGGTTTACTCTATCGACGGCAAGCGCGTAAGCAAGTCTGCCAAGGGCCTTGTCATCATCAATGGCAAGAAGGTGATTTTAAAGTAAGTTATATATCTCTCTCGAGCCCACGAAGTAGGGCTTTAAATAGACTTCATTCCGGCTCCTTCAGTCTTTGCGCTGAAGGAGTTTTTTTTGCTTATCCTGAGCAGAAAAGTGCAAACTAAGTTAAATATTCATAAAAGTTTGGGGTTAAAACTCGTAACCTACACATAATCAAATAAAAATGTGTAATTTTGCAGTCCGATTATTTCGGGGATACACTTAGAGTCCCCTGGATATGGTGTGTTAATAGCACTTCCTGTGGCCGGGATTTGCGGTTAGTGAATCACCTATCCGAAACATAAGTGAGTAAGAAAAGATTAAAAACGTTTTTTAGTAGTAAATTTAAATTTTAAAATGGACACATTAAGTTTCAAGACTATCTCTGTTAATAAGGAGACAGCTAAGAAAGAGTGGGTTGTAATCGACGCAACAGACCAGGTAGTTGGTCGCCTTTGCTCAAAGGTTGCTAAGTTGCTTCGTGGTAAGTACAAGCCAACTTTCACTCCACACGTAGATTGTGGTGACAACGTAATCATTATCAACGCCGCTAAGGTGGTATTCTCTGGCAAGAAGGAGACTGATAAGGTTTACACACGTTACACTGGTTATCCTGGTGGTCAGCGCTTCAACACTCCAGCTGAGTTGCGCAAGCGTCCAGACGGTATGGATAAGATCCTTCGTCACGCTATCAAGGGTATGTTGCCAAAGGGTCCTCTCGGTCGTTCTTTGATGGACAACCTCTTCATTTACGATGGCACAGAGCACAAGCATGAGGCTCAGCAGCCAAAGGCAATTGATATTAACCAGTATAAATAATTAAGGTAGAATGGAAGTAATTAATGCAATTGGTCGCCGTAAGAGCGCTGTAGCTCGTGTATACCTCACAGAGGGTACAGGTAAGATCACAATCAACAAGAAAGATATTGAGACATATTTCCCATCAGCAATCCTTCGCTATGTAGTAAAGCAGCCATTGCAGTTGCTCGAGGCTGAGGGTAAGTATGATATTAAGGCAAACCTCGACGGTGGTGGTTTCACCGGTCAGAGCCAGGCTCTCCGCCTCGCTATCGCTCGCGCACTCGTTAAGATCGACGCTAACGATAAGAAGGCATTGAAGGATGCAGGCTTCATGACACGTGACTCACGTGCTGTAGAGCGTAAGAAGCCAGGTCAGCCAAAGGCTCGTCGTCGCTTCCAGTTCAGCAAGCGTTAATCTTATACATATTATATATATACAGATTATATATAGCTGAGCTAAAAAGTTTAGTATCTAAATCGGTGAGATTCCATTAATCGGGGACTACTCATCGACTGATTCTAGATTAGAATTCAAAAAGAAAGTAAACAACAATTAAACAAGAAAAGACAATGTCAAGAACAAATTTTGACCAGTTACTTCAGGCAGGTTGCCACTTCGGACACCTCCGTCGCAAGTGGAATCCAGCAATGGCTCCTTACATCTTCATGGAGCGTAACGGTATTCATATTATCGACCTCAACAAGACTGTCGCTAAGATCGACGAGGCTGCTGAGGCTCTCAAGACAATTGCCAAGACAGGTAGAAAGATCCTGTTTGTCGCTACTAAAAAACAAGCTAAGGACGTAGTTGCTGAGAAGGCAGCTTCTATCAATATGCCATACGTAAACGAGCGTTGGGCTGGTGGTATGCTCACCAACTTCCCTACAATCCGTAAGGCAGTTAAGAAAATGACAAACATCGATCGTCTGTTGAACGATGGTACATTCTCTAACCTCTCTAAGCGCGAGTTGCTTCAGGTAAGCCGCCAGCGTGCTAAGTTGGAGAAGAACCTCGGTTCTATCGCAGATATGGCCCGTCTCCCAGTAGCCCTCTTCGTTGTTGACGTAATGAAGGAGCACATCGCTGTTAAGGAGGCTAACCGTCTTGGTATTCCAGTGTTCGGTATCGTAGATACCAACTCTGATCCTAAGAATGTTGATTACGTTATCCCAGCTAACGACGATGCTAAGGATTCTGTAGATGCTATCCTTACTGCAGTTTGCGGTGCTATCGCTGAGGCTCTCGAGGAGCGCAAGGCTGAGAAGGCTGACGACAAGGCTGCTGCTGAGCAGAAGGACCAGCCTAAGAAGAAGGCTGCCCGCAAGGACGAGGCTGAGTAATTAGGCAAAGAAATATATACTGAAGCCATTGATTCTGTTTATGATTCGATGGCTTTAGTAGCTTTTAAGCAAAGATTATTATTAACTTTTTAATATAAAAATATTATTATGGCTGTTTCAATTGAAGATATCAAGAAACTTCGCGCTATGACTGGTGCTGGTCTTGCTGACGTTAAGAAGGCACTCACAGAGGCTGAAGGTGATTTCGATAAGGCAAAGGAGTTGCTCCGTGAGCGTGGTCTCGCTATCGCTGCAAAGCGTTCTGACCGTGAGACTTCTAACGGTTGCGTTCTCGTTAAGAAGGTTAACGATTTCGCTGCTATCATCGCTCTCAAGTGTGAGACTGACTTCGTAGCTAATGGTGCTGACTTCATCAAGTTGACATCTGATATCCTCGACGCTGCTATCGCTGCTAAGGGCCACACTCTCGATGAGGTAAAGGCTTTGGCTCTCGGCGCATCTGATGTTCAGGCTGCTGTTACACAGCGCTCTGGTATCACTGGCGAGAAGATGGAGCTCGATGGCTACAATGTACTCGAGGGTGATAACATCGAGGTTTACGACCACATGAACAAGCACACTTTGTGTACTATGGTTCAGCTCAACGAGAACAACGAGGAGGCTGGTCACAAGGTAGCTATGCAGGTAGCTGCTATGCGCCCTGTAGCTCTCGACGAGTCTTCTGTTTCTGAGGAGACTAAGAAGACTGAGCTCGAGGTTGCTGTTGCCAAGACTAAGGAAGAGCTCGTAGAGAAGGCTGTTAACGCAGCTTTGAAGAAGGCTGGCATCAACCCAGCTCACGTTGACTCTGAGGATCACATCGAGAGCAACACCAAGAAGGGTTGGTTGACACCTGAGCAGGCTGAAGAGGCTCGCAACATCAAGAAGACTGTAGGTGAGGAGAAGGCTGCTTCTTTGAACCCAACTATGATCCAGAACATCGCTAATGGTCGTCTGGCTAAGTTCTTCAAGGAGAACTGCCTCGTTGACCAGGAGTTCCAGTTCGGTGATGGTGACAAGCAGACTGTTGCTCAGTACCTCGCTTCTCAGAGCAAGGATCTCAAGATCGTTGCTTACCAGCGCTTTACTCTTGCTGCTGAGTAATCATTACTCAAAAGCAAGCGTTAATTTGACTTATAGTTAAATTAGAATACCGGGAGTTATGAAGTTAAGCCTCGCTTTGCTTCTAACTCCCATTTCTTTTTTATATAAAAATTTGATGTTATGAAGATATTTGCCATCGGTATGAACTATACCGAACACAATAAATCGCTGCATGGTACGTTATCTAAACCAGAGCGTCCTGTCATCTTTACCAAGGCAGATTCTGCTTTGCTCAATAACGGCAAGCCTTTCTTCATCCCTGATCATCTGGGAGGAATAGAGTATGAAACCGAAGTGGTGGTCAGAATTTCCAAGTTGGGAAAGACCATTCCGCAGCGTTTCGCCCACCGCTATTACGATGCAGTAACCGTAGGTATCGACTTTACGGCACGCGAGATGCAGAAGAAACTGCGCGAGGCGGGCCAGCCTTGGGAACTCGCCAAGGGATTCGACGGTTCTGCGGTTATCGGCGAATGGGTCGACATCCAGAAGTTCCGTGATATCCAGGCACTGCACTTCCGCCTCGACCTCAATGACAAGACCGTACAGGAAGGCTGCACGAGCGATATGCTCTACAAGGTAGATGAAATCATCTCCTATATCAGCCAGTACTTCACGCTCAAGACGGGCGACCTGCTCTATACCGGATGTCCTACAGGCTGCGGTCCTGTCAACATCGACGACCATCTCGTAGGCTATCTCGAAGACAGGAAGGTGCTCGATTTTCACTGTAAATAAACAATATTGCAAGTAATATATCGATATGAACACAACAAAGGTTTGGAAATACATGCTGCTGGCATGCCTGCTCATGCTGGTGGCTCCTGCTCAGGCACAGCGATTCTTCAATCTGACCTCTTCAGAAGTCAGAGTAGATTCCGTGTTGCCCCGTTTCGTGTATTCCATTCCTTTGACCGGTGCATATCGTGATTCTGTATATACCGTCAGCCTGAAATATGGCGAGTATATCGATATGACAGCCTCCGACATCGCCAATTACAACCGCCTGTCGGGTGCAGTTCCTCCTGAGCAGGTATTTCCACAGCAGCGGGTTACTGAATGCCGTAAGCAGGGCGTACTCCAGATAGATTTCAGTCCTGTCGTATTCCGCAATAACCGCTATCAGCTGCTGGTCAGCTTCATGCTCCAGGTAGACGCCCGTCCTCTGAAGCGCTCCGAGCGTTCCAGTCGAGGTTCTCTGTTGGCTAAGGGCAAAGTATCAGCCTTCACTTCTTCTGATGCTTTGCGCTCAGCTACCTCCCTTTATGCCTCCCATTCCGTCCTGGCCTCAGGCAGATGGGCGAAGATCAGAGTCAGCGAAACCGGTTTCCATCAGCTTACCGAACAGGTAGTGCGCCAGGCAGGCTTCTCCGATATCAGCAAGGTGAAGATTTACGGCTATGGCGGCAATCTGCAGAACGAAGCCCTTCTGGCGAGCGAACTGCAGGCTACCGACGATTTGCAGGAAGTTCCCCAGTGCATCGTTGGCGGCAAGCATTATTTCTATGCCCAGGGTCCGGTTTCCTGGAAATCAGAAACCGCCCTCCAGCGCGTCCGTAATCCTTATTCCGATTACGGCTACTATTTTATTACCCAGACCGATGGAGAACCACTGGTGCAGGATTCAGCCACCTTTGTCTCTTCTCATTATCCGCAGCCTTACGATTACCATTCCCTCTATGAACCAGATGGTTACAGCTACTATCATGGTGGCAGAAACCTCTTCGATGCAGAAGAACTGAAGGTGGGCGATGAGAAGAAAGTGGTGATTACGAATACCACCGGTTCTGCGGCAGGCAAACTCTCCGTAGCCCTGACTACAGCCACAAACAGCGTGGCTCAGATACTGAAGAATGGCAAGGTTTTGGGCGAAATCACCCTTTCTCTCAAGGATGACAATCCGTTGGAGGATATATCTTACCTCAAGGCTACAGAGCGGGTTGCCACTTATCCCATTTCCGATTTCCAGGATAAGGATACCATCTCCATCAAGGTCTTGTCAGGCGCTTCCATCCGCCTCGATTATATCTCCGTAACGTGGGCAGAGCCTGGAAGCTGTGTCTTTACCGCTGCCAACCTGGCTGCCGGTGGAAAGATTCCGGCTGCCCAGTATGTCTACGGCATCACCAACCAGGATCATCATGCCGATGGAGCAGCCGATATGGTCATCATCATACCCGCCTCACAGAAACTGCTGAAACAGGCTCAGCGGCTGAAAGAATTTCATGAACAGCACGACGGACTGCGCGTTACCATCGTGCCTGCCGATGAACTCTATAACGAATTTTCTAGCGGTACTCCCGATGCCAACGCCTACCGCCGCTACCTGCGCATGCTTTCTGATAAGGCGCAGAGCGAGGCTGATATGCCGAAATACCTCCTGCTTTTCGGCGACTGCGTATGGGATAACCGCATGCTTACCTCCGGTTGCAGAACCCTGAATCCAGACGATTATCTGCTGTGCTTTGAGAGTGAAAACTCCTTCAGCGCCGTATCCTGCTTCGTCAGCGACAGCTGGTTCGGTATGCTCGGCGAGGGAGCCGGACTGTATCCTAACCGCGAACTGCAGGATGTAGCCGTAGGCCGCTTCCCGGTAACCTATGCAGAAGAAGCCAAGGTGCTGGTAGACAAGACCATCAGTTATGCCCAGAATGCCAATGCAGGCGCCTGGCAGAACACCCTGATGTTTATGGGCGATGACGGAAACGGCAACCTCCACATGCAGGATGCCGATGAGGTGGCAAATGATGTGCTCACCACCTATCCCGCCTATCTCGTCAAGAAGGTGATGTGGGATGCCTATACCCGCGAAACCTCCTCTTCGGGCAATACCTATCCCGAAGCAACGAGAATCATCAAGCAGCAGCAGGCTGCGGGAGCCCTCATCATGGATTATGCCGGACATGGCGATCCTACACAGATGTCGCACGAATCAGTTTTGAAACTCAACGATTTTGCCGATTTCCGCAATACCAACCTGCCGCTCTGGGTAACTGCCTCCTGCGATATCATGCCGTTCGACGGACTCGAAGCCAACATCGGCGAATATGCGCTGCTCAACGATAAAGGCGGCGCAGTAGCCTTCTATGGCACCACCCGTACCGTTTACGCCCAGTATAACAAACATATCAACCGCGCCTTCATCCACAGAGTGCTCAGTCTGGTAGATGGCAAGCCTATCACGATAGGCGAGGCGCACCGACTGGCGCAGAACGACCTGGTGAGCGGCAACGTACCTAATTCCGGCTCTGATGTCACGGTAAACTATCTTCACTATTCCCTTCTGGGCGACCCGGCTCTTGCACTCAATCTGCCTATGCATCAGATTGTGGTAGATTCCATCAATGGCATTCCTGTTGCCGGAGCTGCAACCCTGCCGATGCTGAAGGCGGGCTCTATCGCCCGCATGGCAGGTCATATTGAGGGAGCAGACGACTTCCGGGGCGTCATCACCGCTACCGTAAGAGATTCCAAGGAGACGGTTACCTGTCGACTGAACAATACCGACAAGGATGGCGCTGAGAAGGCTTTCGAATACAAAGACAGAACCAAGACCCTGTATCAGGGCACAGATAGCGTAAGAGGTGGCAAGTTTGCCTTCTCCTTTGCCGTTCCGCTGGATATCAATTATTCCAACCAGAGCGGTCTGGTCAACCTCTATGCGGTGAATACCGCCAAGACCCTCTCCGCCCACGGCTCCAGCGAGCAGTTTACGGTAGGCGAGAGCGAGGAGCAGAAGAACGATTCCATCGGTCCTTCTATCTATTGCTATCTCAATTCGCCTTCCTTCGTAGATGGCGGCAATGTCAACACCACTCCGTTCTTTGTGGCAAAGATAACCGATAAGGACGGAATCAATGCTGCCGGAAGCGGTATCGGCCACGACCTGCAGCTGGTGATAGATGGCGATATGTCGAAGACCTACGTGCTGAACAGCAATTTCACCTACGATTTCGGAACCTATACCAGCGGTTCTACCTATTACAGCATACCGCAACTGGAACCGGGCAAGCACGAACTCACCTTCCGTGCCTGGGATATCCAGAACAACAGTTCTACGGTGAAGCTCCGTTTCAATGTGGTGAAGGCACTGAGTCCGGCGCTCTTCGATGTGGGCGTAACCGCCAATCCGGCTAAGACCTCCACTACCTTCATCATCAGCCACGACCGCACAGAGAGCGATATGGACGTGGTGGTAGAAGTGTTCGATTCGTCGGGCAGACAGCACTGGCGCCATTCCGAAAGCGGTGTACCTACCTCGGGCAGCTATACCGTAAGCTGGGATCTCACCTCCGATAGCGGCACCCCTCTGGGCACCGGCGTATATCTCTATCGCGTCAAGGTGGCAAGCGATGGCAGCAGCTACACCTCTAAAGTCAAGAAACTCATCATTATTAAATAAAAATATATTTACAATGGCAATGAAAAGAATCTATAAGATATTCATCTTGGGATGTCTCGCTCTGATGGCATCAGAAGTGAAGGCGCAGGATAAGAAAGATCTCTTCAATCCTGTGAACTATGCAGTCATTTCACAGACCATAGCTCCTGATGCCCGTGGTGGCGGTTTGGGAGATGTCGGTGCGGCTACCGACCCTGATGTCAACTCCCAGTACTGGAATCCGGCAAAATATCCTTTCACCATTTCGCGTGCCGGTGTGTCGCTCAGCTTTACTCCTTGGCTGCGTTCGCTGGTCAATGATATGAATCTTGCCTATCTCTCTGGCTATTACCGCATTGGCGATTACAGCGCCGTATCAGCATCGCTCCGTTATTTCAATATGGGCGAAGTGTTTACCAGTCAGGAGGGTGCCGAGAGTGGCAAGGGTATGACCATCAATCCTTACGAGATGTCGGTCGATGTGGCTTATTCTCTGATGCTCAGCGAGAAGTTCTCTCTTGCTGCCGCCATCCGCTGGATCTATTCCGATATGCGCTTCGATTATACCGAAGACAATTCGCCAGCTTCCGCTTTCGCAGCCGATATTGCCGCCTATTACCAGAACTATGTGGTCATCGGCCAGCGCGAATGCCAGTTGGGTTTGGGCTTGAATATTTCTAACATCGGTAGTAAGATTACCTTCAGCGGCAAGGAGTATGGCGAGTTCCTGCCAGCCAACATGCGTCTGGGTGCTTCGCTGATGATTCCTATCGACGAGTACAACCGCATCACCCTGGCAGCCGATGCCAACAAGTATCTGGTGCCTACCGTTCCGAAGCAGGAAGAGGGTGAGGACAATTCAGAATATGAAGACCGTGTGCATCGTGAGTATGATGATATTTCGGGCATCAGCGGTATCTTCAAGAGTTTCAGCGATGCCCCTGGCGGTTTCAAGGAAGAGTTGGAGGAAATCAACTATGGTCTGGGTGCCGAGTATGTATACAATGATAAGTTTGCGCTCCGTGCCGGTTATCATCACGAGAGTCAGAGCAAGGGTAACCGCAAGTACTTCACCGTGGGTGCCGGTTTCAAGATGAATGTCTTTTCGCTCGATGCTGCCTATGTGGTGGCTACCGCCAAGAGCAACCCGCTCGACCAGACCCTCCGCTTCACCCTGTCGTTTGATATGGATGGACTGAAGGACCTCTTTAAGAGATAATGTTGAGTGTTGAGTGTTGAATGTTGAATTTTTGCCTAACGGACTCAAGGGCGCTAGCCTAATTCAACATTCAACATTCAACATTCAACACTAAACATTTAACATTCAATAAATTTTAGTGATGAATATACGTGTAGGATTTGGATATGATGTCCACAAGCTGGTGGAGAACCGCGACTTGTGGCTGGGAGGAATCAAGATAGATTATGAACTGGGATTGCTGGGCCACAGCGATGCCGATGTGCTGATACATGCCATTTGCGATGCCCTGCTGGGTGCTGCCAATATGCGTGATATCGGATATCATTTCCCGGATACGGCAGCAGAAACACTGAATGTGGATTCTAAGATACTGCTCCGCAAAACGATGCAACTGATAGCTACCAAGGGCTATACACTGAGCAATATCGATGCCACAGTCTGTGCCGAACGCCCTAAACTCAACCCGCATGTGCCAGCCATGAAAGCCTGTCTGGCAGAGGTAATGGGGGTAGACGAAGACCAGATATCCATCAAGGCAACAACCACCGAGAAACTCGGATTCACAGGCAGAATGGAGGGCATCTCCGCCTATGCCACCGTTCTTATCCAGAAAGGGTAGTGCAAATACCTTATAAACCTGCAAAGTGCTAATAAAGTGTCAGAAAGTTGTTAATTTCCGTTTCTTTTGTTCATTTTTGCTTGATATATATCAAAAAAATGCAAAAACGTCACACTTTCTTGGCTGAATATTTGGTGAATAGCCGAAATAGTAGTAATTTTGCAGCGTCAAAAGGTTAATAGATTGTTTAGGTTAGTAGTAATAGATTTAGGTTTTTAGTTATTAGGTTTTAAGGTAGATTGTTTAACCGATAATTGAGAAAGTCGTGAGACTATTTTGATTAGATTTTTTAAGTTAAACATATTACATGCCACAGCTCGTTGAGAGTTGTGGCATGTTTTTTTTATGCCCCTTTCTCCCCCTTCCGTTTCCTCTTTTCCGATTTCCTCGAAAAAAACATGCCTTTTTATTTTGTTTTGTCTCCGATTTGTGCTATCTTTGCAGTATCAATCAATATACGCAGCTTTTTGCGGTATCAAAAATATACGCAGATGAGAGTACTCATAGTAAATACAAGTGAAAAGACAGGCGGAGCGGCAGTTGCAGCCAACCGCCTGATGGATGCCCTTAACAACAATGGCGTTAAGGCAAAGATGTTGGTACGCGACAAGGAGACAGAAGACATCACCGTGGTCAGTCTGCCCCGTTCGCTCAGGTTGCAGTGGAACTTCCTGTGGGAGCGCTGGTGCGTGTTCTGGCATCTCCATTTCTCCCGTCAGCGCCTCTGGGAGGTAGACATGGCAACATCGGGTACCGATATCACCAAGCTCCGCGAGTTTCAGGAGGCAGATGTCATCCATCTCTCTTGGATCAACCAGGGCATGCTCTCACTCAAGAACATCCGCAAGATTATCCGCAGCGGCAAACCGGTGGTATGGACCATGCACGATCTCTGGCCAGCTACCGGCATCTGCCATTATGCCCGTGGCTGCAACCGCTATGCCTCCGCCTGCGGCAACTGTCCGCTTCTCCCCAATAAAGGCAGCAAGAACGACCTCTCAGCAAAGATATTCCGCCGCAAGAAGGAACTCTACCATCGCGGCGCCATCTCCTTCGTCACCTGTAGCCGTTGGCTCGAACGGCAGGCTAAGGGCAGCGGTCTCTTTGTAGGTCAGCGCATCACCAACATCCCGAATCCGATAGATACCCACGTGTTCTGTCCTCAGGATCAGGCAGAGGCGCGTCTGCGTGCCGGTCTGCCAGCCGACAAGCATATCATCCTCTTCGTATCCCAGCGCGTAACCGACGAGCGCAAGGGCATGCGCTATTTCATCGAAGCCATCGACCGGCTGGTAGCGCGCTATCCCGAGATGAAGGAGAATACCGCCATCGCTATTCTGGGCGGCCATTCCGAGGAAGTGAACCTCACCCTGCCGTCTTATTCGCTCGGCTATGTCAGCGATGAGAAGCAGATTGTGGCAATCTACAATTCGGCAGATGCCTTTGTGCTGCCATCGCTCGAAGATAACCTCCCTAACACCATCATGGAGTCGATGGCGTGCGGCGTGCCGGGCATCGGTTTCAGGGTAGGAGGAATACCGGAGATGATAGACCATCAGCAGAACGGCTACGTGGCCAACTACCGCGATACCGAAGACCTGGCGAGTGGCATCCACTGGGTGCTCGAAGAGGCCGACAGAGCGGCGCTGAAGCAGGCATGTCTGCAGAAGGTAGCACAGAACTATTCGCAGCATGCCGTAGCATTGAAATATATTGAAGTTTATAACGAGGCGATGGCCTACAAAAACTATAAGTTATGATTAAGTTCACCATCGTAACCTGTACGTTCAATGCCGAGAAGGAGTTGCAGCGTACCCTCGACAGCGTGCAGCGCCAGACCTACTGCAATATCGAGCATATCATCATGGACGGCGGTTCCCGCGACCGTACCCTCCAGCTGGTGAAGGCATACCAGCATCGCAATGCAGTAGGCGAGAGCTCGCACGAAATCGTGGTGATATCAGAACCCGACAAGGGACTTTATGATGCCATGAACAAGAGCATCGACCGTGCTACGGGCGATTACCTGGTGTTCATGAATGCCGGCGACACCTTTCCTACAGCCGATACGCTGGAGTATGTAGAAGGCTGTGTAGGCGAAGGAGAAGTACTGCCCGGCGTACTTTACGGCGATACCGATATCGTGGACGAGATGGGCCATTTCCTGCGTCATCGCCGTCTAGCCCCACCCAAGAAGCTCACGTGGCGTTCGTTCATCTGGGGCATGCTGGTATGCCACCAGTCATTCTATGCCCGCACAGACATAGCCCGTGAGATTCATTACGATCTGCACTACCGTTATTCGGCAGATGTAGACTGGTGTATCCGCATCATGCGGGAGTCATCTCGCCGCAAGTTCCCGTTGCGCAACGTCCATGCCGTCCTCACCCATTTTCTGGATGGTGGCATGACCACGCAGAACCACAAAGCCTCCCTGAAGGAGCGTTTTCAGGTGATGCGCACCCATTACGGCCTTCTTCCCACCCTTGCAGTTCATGCCTGGTTCGTGATAAGAGGGGCTGTAAAAAGGTAAAAAAGTAAAAAGGTAAAAAAGTAAAAAGAGGCTTTAAAAGGTAAAAAGAAGAAAATTCCGTTTGGCGTTCTGGCTTTTTCTAACGCCTATGGGGAAATGATATTTTTCTTACGTCTAGCTTGTTTTCGAAGTGTGAAAAATGTAGACAAAAAATAGGAGAGTGTGTCGTAAGTCTAGATAATTGCAGCCGAGGACGGGCTGAAGGCCCAAAAGCTCCTAGCCCAGGGCGTATTGGATGTGACTTATGATGCACTCTCAATTTGTTAAACAAACTTTGAGTTTTACATTGATGAAAAGTCCTCTTCATTAACTGTTCTTTTGTACGCAAGTTCATGCAGAAAAGTACTGATATGGTTCAATCAGCTAACTCAAGTGGCTCAATCAGTTAAGTCAAGTGGCTCAATCAGTTAAGTCAAGTGGCTCAATCAGTTAAGTCAAGTGGCTC
>ERZ1035070.29-NODE-29-length-44280-cov-17.450040_pt1 | contig 44280 bp, 30 predicted proteins | sample MGYA00520603_ERZ1035070 | MGnify/ENA primary metagenome ERZ1035070 (study PRJEB33766, sample SAMN09781695) | gut metagenome | biome: gut microbiome | host: Homo sapiens | place: Madagascar | study: EMG produced TPA metagenomics assembly of the PRJNA485056 data set... | reverse complement strand
GACCTTCGGGATGTGGCAAGTCAACCTTGCTCAACATCCTCGGCTTGCTCGATACGCCTACGGAAGGAAAATATTGGCTGGGCGATGAGGAGGTAGGACATCTCAAGGAGCGTGAGCGTACGGCTTATCGCAAGGGACGCATCGGCTTCGTCTTTCAGAATTTCAATCTGATAGATGAGCTGACGGTAGAGGAAAACATCGACTTGCAACTCAAGTATCTGGGCATCGGCAAGGCGGAGCGTAAGGAGCGAGTGCTCGACATCCTGCGCAAGGTAAAGCTCAGCCATCGTGCCAAGCATTATCCCCACCAGCTATCCGGTGGTCAGCAGCAGCGTGTGGCTATCGCTCGTGCCGTGGTGGGCAAGCCTAGCATTATCCTAGCTGATGAGCCTACGGGTAATCTCGATTCCAAGAATGGCGTGGAGGTGATGCAATTGCTCAGCGAACTGAATGATGAGGGCACCACCATCGTGATGGTAACCCACTCTCAGCACGATGCCACATACGCCCACCGCATCATCAATCTCTTTGATGGACAGGTGGTGGAAGAGGTGAATGATATGCTGTAATATCCTATCAATAATTTGAAATTCCTTATCAAATACTTGTTTATTTCAATAGAAAAATGTATCTTTGCACCGAATAAATCTCTGTTCGAAACTTTTGGATGTCCATCTAAAGCCTTTGAACGGGCATGCAAAAGCTTTGAATGTGCATCCAAAGCCTTTGAACGGAGAAATATAAGGGGTTTGCGAACAAATTCTATTGGTAGAAAATATCCCCTTGATGGTATTTAGAAATCAAAATAGTCGTATTTAAAAATCAAATAACCTAAAGAAAGGAATTTATAATGGCAAAGTATAAACTACAAGAACTGCCTGACATGCAGGGCGAAGGCAAGCGCAAGGTTTATCCCAAGATGGTGATAAACAGGACTTTGAACTTGGAAGACCTGACGGAGAAGATGAAGTCGCATCATCGTGCCTTCTCGCCAAGCACTATCGAAGCGGTGGTGATGGACTTGGAGGATATGATGGTGGAGGTGCTCTCCATGGGCTATAACGTCAAGTTGGATGGCATCGGCACGTTCTCGTTGTCCTTAGGATTCGAAGACGAGAAGCCTACGGAGATGCAGGAGGAAGGCGACAAGATGCTCTATCGCAAGGTGGGGGTGAAGAATGTCAACTTCAAGGTAGATCCAGAGATGCTGCTGCAGCTCCGTAAGGAGACAGACTTGGAGCGTGAAATGAGTGGCGTGAAAGTAATCAAGAAGAACTTGTTCTCCAAGGAGGAGCGAATAGCTAGGGCTTTGCAGGTGATAGAGCGTGATGGCTACATTACCCTGACCGATTATGCCCACATCAACAACCTTAGCCGAACCGCGGCCTCGGCGGAACTGAAGGAAATCACCAGTGATGCCAATTCTCCTATAGACTGGAGAGGAAATGGAAGTCACAAGGTATGGATCAAGAAAAGACCATAAAATAAGAAAGGGTTTGAATGATGAAAAAATTTTGAGCAATAAAAGCAGGGTGGAGCATAACAAAACTATTATCAGAGTTTTTGATGATGAAAGATTTTGCAGCGATAGATTTTGAGACAGCCAACAGCGAGCGTAGCAGTGTTTGCTCCGTGGGCATCGTAATTGTGAGGGATGGCGAGATAGTGGATAGTTACTACTCCCTCATCAAGCCAGAGCCGGAGTATTACTCCTATTGGAATACGCAGGTACATGGATTGACCTTGGAAGATACCTTGAATGCCAGGGTTTTTCCAGAAGTATGGGCGGAAGTTGCGCCTAAGATAGAGGGGCTGCCTCTGGTGGCCCATAACTCACCATTTGATGAAAGTTGCCTCAAGGCGGTATTTAGAATCTACCAAATGGACTATCCCGATTATCAGTTTTTCTGCACCTGCAGGGCATCGAGGAAGAAACTCGGCTCTCTACTGCCCAACCACCAGCTCCAAACGGTAGCTGCATATTGCGGTTATGACCTTACCAAGCACCACAATGCCTTGGCTGATGCAGAGGCGTGTGACTGGATAGCAAGGGAGTTGTTATAAGAAAAAATGAGAATGTTTTTGAAGAATTGATGATATTCACTTTTGAATTGTCCAATAATTAGGCGGTGGTGTCTAATTATTGGACAGTTCTCTTTTAGTGGTGTTGTTGTTAACTAATTGATAACCAGATGATACTTACTTTTGGCACGGCGATTGTCATTATATAGGCAAAATAATGAATGACAATGAAAAGAATAGGATTATACATCGGATTGATGGCTTTGGGGAGCTTAGAGGTTACGGCGCAAGTTGCGGCGACACCTCAAACGGCTGCTGAGGCTATAGGAGAACCCCAAGCTAAGACATGGGGGCTTGACTCCTGCATGGCTTATGCCGTAAGTCATGCTACGGATGTGAAGCGAGAGGTAATCAATGCCCGACAACGCAAGCAGGATTATCAGAAGGCGGTGACTAGCTTTCTGCCTACGGTTAGCGGGGGTGTGCAGGGACAGTATGCTTGGGGACGAAATATCGACCCAGAGACCAATACATATAATAATGTGACCACATTCAACAACTACTATCAGCTTTATGCCGAACTGAATGTCTTCGATGGTTTCGCCACCATCAATGCCTTTAAGCAAGCTAAGATGGCGAAAGCTTACTCCGCCACTGCCATGCAGAAGGTGAGGGATGACAAGGCGATAGACGTGATGCAGAAGTTTGTGGATGCCGCTTATGCTGAGGCTAGCATACAGATAGCGAGCGATAAACTGGCTGAGAGCAAACGACTACTCGCCAAGATGCAACGACTCTATGAATTAGGCGAGAAAGGTCGCCCTGACGTAGTGCAGATGGAGTCGCAAGTGGCAGAGGATGAATATAACCTGACGCATCAGAAGAATGTGGCACAGCAGAGCTTGCTCTCCTTGAAGTCGGCGATGAATTTCCCCGTGGAGGAAGAACTGCATTTGATAACAACAGATAAACAGATAAACAATGGGAACTTTAATCTTCATGATAATCAAGGAAATGCTGGAAACGATAATCTTGGCTTGCCTATGAAAAGCCTTGCCGTTTACCAAAATTTCCTCAATGCTTCTCCCGATGTCAAGTCGGCGGAGTTTGAGGTGGAGAATGCCCGGTATAACTACAAGATAGCGAAGGGCAAGTTGCTGCCATCCCTCTCTCTCGGTGGCGGCATCTCTACCAATTATTATAAAAATCTCTCTCAACGAGGGCAGTACGAAGGCTTTGCCTCCCAGTTTCGCAACAATCGAGGCGAGTACCTCGCACTGACCCTCTCTATACCTATATATAATAATGAGGCTTGGCACGGCGTGAAGAAGGCACGCAACGACTGGCAGTTGGCGCAGGTGAACTTGGAGGAGACGAAGCGCAAACTCCATGACAACATCGCCCAGGCGATAATGGATGCTGAGGGATATGCCAAGGAGTTGGAGCAGATGGATAAGAAAGTGGCCTCCGATTCGCTCGCTTACTATATGTCGAGCCGCAAGTTTGAGGAAGGAATGCTCTCCACCTTCGACCTTCACACCGCTGCACAGACGCTTCTCGAAAGTCGCATCAAGCAGCTCCAAATGCAAATGTTGCTCGTCATCAAACAACGGCTCGTAGATTACTATCAGGGAAAAAATCTTATCAAATAACAAAGAAGACAAGAGAATTCTTCACTCTTCGTTCTTCACACTTCACTTAAAATTATGGACGTAAAGATAGAAAAGAAAAAATATATCGTGCCTCGTAAGTATTGGGCATGGATAGCAGGAGGCGTGGTATTGGTATCGCTCCTCGTATGGTTGGGAATGAGCAATTTCTCTTCCACCTTAAAGGTGGACCGCAGGGGATTGAGCATCGCAAAGGTGGAGCATGGGCAGTTTAATGACTATGTTTCGGTAGATGGTCAGGTGGTGCCTATCTCCGTGGTGCAAATCAGCAGCGAGGAGGGCGGCATCGTCACTGAGAAAGTGGTGGATGAGGGTGCCCATGTAGGCAAGGGCGACATCATCGTAAAGCTCTCCAACTCCAATCTCGACTTGGAAATACTGAATGCCGAGAGTGAACTTGCCGAGAAGCAGGATATGCTCCGTAACACGCAGATATCCATGGAGCAAGATAGGCTTAATAATTCCAATGAGGCTCTTTCGCTCTCGCAAGATGTCATCACCAAGCGCCGTGCTTATCAGCATCAGGAGGCTCTGCACAAGGAGCAACTCAACTCCCGTGAGGAGTATCTCAAGGCAAAGGAGGATTATGATTTAGCGGTGAAGAAGCATGCCCTCATCAACCAGCGACTGAAGAAGGATGCACAGCTCCGCCATTCGCAGATGAACCAGATGAGCGATAACCTCGAAGCCATGCAGCGCAATGTACAACTGGTTCGCCAACGTAAGGAGAAGTTGAATATCCGCAGCACTATCTCTGGTGAAATCGGTTTGCTGGATGTGGAGTTGGGACAGAGCATCTCTCCTGGTCAGAAGATAGGAGTGATTAATGACCTCAGCGACTACAAGGTGCAGGCACAGGTGGATGAGCATTACATCGACCGTGTGAAACCTGGTTTGACTGCCACCTTCGACCAGAACGGCAAGCATTATCTCCTTCAGGTTCGCAAGGTTTATCCAGAGGTGAGAGACGGTAGGTTCCGCATCGACTTCGTCTTCAAGGGCATTCGCCCAAGCAATATCCGAACCGGTCAGACCTATTATGTAGATTTGCAGCTCGGTCAGTCGAAGCAGGCAATAATTATCCCTAAAGGCACGTTTTATAGTGTAACGGGCGGTCAATGGATTTTTGTATTAGACAAGAGTGGCAAGAAGGCTTATCGCCGAAAGATTACCATCGGTCGCCAGAATCCTCAGTATTATGAGGTGATTGAGGGCTTGGAGCCGGGCGAGCAGGTTATCGTTAGCGGCTATGAAGCCTATAAGGATAATGATGTATTAGTTTTTAATTAGTAGTGATTAGTTAGTAATGATTAATTAGTAGTGATTAGTGATAAATTGGGCTAACGCCCTTGAAACAGGATATTTGATATGAATCATATTATTAACGCATTCAAGAATCTGCCTCGAAGGGGCCAGCACAATTTCGTGAAGATCTTGTGTCTGGCGCTCGGATTGGCAATCAGTTCGGTAATTATTGCCGAGATTTATTTCGAGCAGACTTACGATACGTATTTCCCTAGTTGGGAGAGGACGTATATGATTTCGGAAGTGGGTACTAACCATGGCGAAACCATGGAGTTTACCAATACTTCAGGAGCCACTGCCCAAGGTGTAAAGCAATATGCGCCTATGGTGGAAGCTGCTACCAGTACTCACTATTTTTATGATGATGCCCAATGCAAGATGGAAGACCAGAACATCATTTCTGCCAATATCAGGATGGCAGATAGTTGTTTCTTCGATGTCTTTCCACAGAAGATATTGATAGGCAAGGCTAAACAGATTTTATCCCAACCCTTATCCTGTCTCATCGATTCTGAAACGGCAGCAAAGATTGGCGGCAATGTTGTAGGTAAGCATTTCACGCTTTCTAATTATCCGGGAACCACTTTTACCATCTATGGTGTTTTCGAAGCGTTTCCCTGGGGTTCTTCCTTTCATGGTACGCAGATGATTCTGTCGAGGTGTAGTGTGCCATACGTATATTCCTACGATGGCAGAGGCCAATGGGTGGGAAATGATTCCTATAGGTCCTACATCCGGTTGGCAAAGGGGCATGAGGCAAAAGAACTCAAGCCTTACGTGAATAAGATGCGAGAGGATCATTTCCCTTTGAAGGAGATGAAGAATATGGGAATAGAACTGAACTATGATTTCACGGTATTGAGCGATGTTTACACCCAAGATCCTTATGTCAAGAAGATGGGATGGATTATGGGAATTATCGCTTTTGTCCTCCTCTTCACTTCTGTGATGAACTATCTGCTTATCATCGTGGGAAATCTCGTGGGTCGTTCTCGCGAAATGGCTGTCCGTAAGTGCTATGGTGCCGAATCGAAGAACATTCATGCCATCATTTTCTCTGAGGCTTTGGTGCATGTGGGGCTGTCGGTTGTTCTTGCTGCAGTTCTTGTATTCCTTTGCAAGGGAACCATCGAAAACTTCCTTTCTGCTCCGGTAAGCACGTTGGTGCTTAATCGTGGCAGTTGGATATTGGTGGCTATCTGTATTCTGGTACTGCTGGTTGGCGGCTTGCTGCCAGGTTGGCTTTACAACAGGATTCCTGTAGCCATCGCTTTCCGTGGTTATAATGAGAATCGCAACCGATGGAAGCTTGGTTTGTTGGGTGTCCAGTTCGTTATTTCTGGTTTGCTGTTCAGTTTGCTTTACATCGTGAATGGTCAATACCAGCTGATGTTGGGGCTCAATCCTGGGTATGATTACAATCATGTGGCGATTGTTTCGATAGATGCCAGCAATAGAGACCAGCGCAACCAATGTCTGGCAGAAATCAGACGGATGCCGAATGTCAAGGATTGCAGTTCGACTTTTAATGTTCCGCTCGATGGGTATGATCGTAGTGGAAATATGGTTGGAGTACCTGGCGACGAGAAGAATACCTTTAATATCATGGAGATGTCGGGAGTGGACGACAATTTCTTCAAGATGCTGAATATTCCTATCGTTCAGGGTTCTTTCTTTACGGAAAGAAATGACAGTTGCCGACAGGTTATTATTGATGAACGAGGTGCTGAGAAACTCATCAAAACGTGGCATTGGAAGGATGGCGTAGTTGGCAAGCAAATTACCTGTACGGGACATGATAATAATATCTTTACCATTTGTGGCGTGTGCAAGAATATTCGCTGGGGTGCTGTGGAAACCGGGGGTGATGGTATGAATGAATTTCCAGATTTGTATTTCTATTCAGCCAAGACGGCTTACTATATGTTGGTTAAGTTTAATGAACTAAGGGATGAATCGTTGTCGGAGTTGCAATCGAAGGTGCAGGCGATGTATCCGAACAATAAGGTCATCGTGAAGAGTTATGCTTCTGAATTGGCTAACCAGTATGCTTCCCAGCTTAATTTCCGCAACGGAATCCTGGTTGCCGGCATCGTAACGATGATTATTGCCCTCTTCGGATTGGTGGGCTATACGAGTGATGAGGTGAACCGCCGCCGCAAGGAGATTGCGATCAGAAAGGTGAACGGAGCCAAGGTGAAGGATATTCTTCGCATCTTCCTGAAGGACATCATGAAGATTGCTTTGCCTTGCATCATCGTGGGCGACTTGGGGGCTTGGCTGATAGCCAGACAATGGCTCATGTCGTTCAGCGAGAAGATTACGATGACGCCTTTGTTGTTTATCGGCGTTACCATCATCCTGCTCGTCATCATCGGGCTTTCCGTCATCATCAACTGCTACAAGGTGGCAAACAGTAATCCTGTGAAATATCTCAAGGATGAATAAGTCTCCCGCAGATTTAGATGACACAGATTTAAGGGCGTATGCCCAAATTCAACATTCAACATTTAACATTCAACATTAAATAAAATGATAAAAGTAGAGAATCTTTGCAAGTCATTCCGCACAGAAGATGTGGAGACGATTGCTTTAAATAATGTATCTTTCACAGTAGAAGACGGCGAGTTTGTTGCCATCATGGGACCATCCGGTTGCGGCAAATCCACCTTGCTCAACATCCTCGGTTTGCTCGATAACCCAACTTCTGGAAAATATTTCCTGGGTAATCACGAGGTGGCAAACCTGAAGGAGAAGGAGCGTACCGATGTGAGAAAGGGAGAAATCGGATTTGTGTTCCAAAGCTTCAATCTGATAGATGAATTGAATGTCGAGGAGAACATCGAGCTTCCTCTCACTTACCTCAACATTCCGAAGGCAGAGCGCAAGGAGAAGGTGCAAGCCATCATGAAGCGTATGAATATCAGCCATCGTGCCAAGCATTTTCCTCACCAGCTATCTGGTGGTCAGCAGCAGCGAGTAGCCATTGCCCGCGCCGTGGTTTTCGGTCCTAAGTTGATACTTGCCGATGAGCCAACGGGTAATCTCGACTCCAAGAATGGTGCCGAGGTGATGCATCTGCTCACCGAGCTCAACCACGAGGGCACTACCATCGTGATGGTGACCCACAATGAGCACGATGCCAAGATAGCCAGTCGCACCATCCGCCTCTTTGATGGCGAGGTGGTGAAGGAATAGTTTTGTAGTAGCTTGATTTACGGGATAACAATCCTGAAGGTGGTGGTATTCTCTTCCTTGTCTTGATGCAGGGAGAGGGTGCCGCCACTTACTCTCATGATTTGGCGGGAGAGGGACAAGCCGATGCCGCTTCCTTCCTTCTTCGTGGTGAAGAAAGGGATGAAGATATGGGCGGCGATGTCGTCGGGGATGATGCCGGCATTGTTGGTTACGTCAATGACGATTGCCTCTTGCTCGTTGGCGTATGCTTTGATTCGGATGAAAGCAAGCTTATCTTCTGATACTTCTGTGCTTTCTTTCTCCTTGATAGCCTCCACGGCATTCTTTAGGAGATTGGTTACGACATGGGCGATGAGGCTCTCGTCGGCATATACGATAAGGTCTTTTGGCGATACCTTGATGCTGACTTCATGATTGCATAGCATCGCCATGCGATTCAGGAATGGCTCTACATAGAAGAGGGATGGCTGAGGTTGAGGAACATGGGTGAAGCGGCGATAGTTGTTCACGAAAGAAAGCAATTCTGTGCCTGTCTTGTGAATCGTCTCCAAACCGATGCGGAGGTCTTTTTCCTTTGGGGAATTGGGGCAGGTAGCAAACTTGCCCTCCCAGTGCATGTCCTCTTCCAATTCCTTCAGCAAGGTTTCGCTCAGCGAGGTAACTGGTGTGATGGTGTTCATAATCTCGTGGGTCAATACTCGGATGAGCTTGATCCAGGAGTCAATCTCCTGATTGCTCAGCTCGTGGCTCACGTCGCTGAGGGCGATGATGCGCACATGCTTGTCTTTGAGCATGGCTTGCGTCTCATGCTTAGACAGATGCTCATCCTTCAGCTTGTCCTTTACTTGATTGAGGTGGGTGAGTACATCGGTATCGAGCAGGCGGAGGGCGGCTTGGTTATGCTGCAATACATTGTCGTGGCTATCCACCACCATGATGCCTGCATCCACCGTGTTCAGTATCTGCTCGTAATATTTCTCACGCTCCATCTGCTCCTCTCTCGTATGCTGCAAGAAATGCTTGATGCGATTGAGCGATTGGTTGATGATTCTGTCGTCCTTTGATACTCCCTCTGTAGGAAACTTAAAAGAGAAATCCACATTGTCGATGGCATCAAAAAGGAAAGTCACCTTCTTGATGTTACGACGATAGTGACGGTAAAGGCGAATATATCCTGCTATCGCTGCCACCAACAATAGAATGATGATTGCTAACTTAAAGTCCATATCTCTTAATCTTATTATATAGCGTTTGTCGGGAGATGCCCAATCTTGCTGCCACCACGGATAGGTTGCCTTCACAATCCTTGATGGTTTTCTCTATCATGCGGCGTTCCATCTCATCGAGTGTTTGCACCTCTTCCAGTGGTTTCTCCTTCTTGATAGGGTTGCCGCCGTCGATGTCTTCGGGCATGATGAGGTTGCCATCACTGAGGATAACGGCTTTCTCGATGGCATGTTGAAGCTCTCGGATATTGCCATACCAAGGCAACTGGGTGATTTTCTCCGCGGCCTCTGTGGATAACTGGATGTTCACCTTATTATATAGGTCGCCATATTGCTGGAGGAATCTTTGGGCAAGGGGCACGATGTCCTGCTTTCTTTGTCGGAGGGCAGGCAATTCGAGATGGATGGTGTTGATGCGATAGAGCAAATCCTCTCTGAATTCTCCATTGCTCACCATCTCTTGCAGGTTGCGATTAGTGGCGCAGATGAGGCGCACATTGATAGGTATCTGCGTAGAGCCACCCACCCTCACGATGCTTCTGCGCTGGAGGGCGGTGAGGAGTTTCGCCTGCAAGCCATAGGATAGATTTCCTATCTCGTCAAGGAATATGGTACTGTCGTTGGCAAGCTCAAACTTGCCAGGTTTGTCAGCCTTGGCATCCGTAAAAGCACCCTTCACATGGCCGAAGAGTTCGCTCTCGAAGAGGGTTTCGGTGATGGCTCCCATATCCACAGGTAGCATCTTCTTTCCACTGCGTGTGGATAAGCGATGTATCTCGTTGGCTAACACCTCTTTGCCCGTTCCGTTTTCGCCCGTAATCAGGATATTCGCATCCGTTATCGACACTTTATCCACAATGCTGCGCAGATTGTTCATAACTTCGCCATCTCCCCAATACATAGCACTTTGCACAGTTTTCCCACTTTTCTTTGTGGATAACTTATCCACAGCCTTATTTTTGTCCCTAACCTCCAACATGGTGTGGATCATCTTCTCATTGTCGAAGGGTTTTACGATGAAGTCGGCAGCTCCCTCCTTGATGCCCGTCACGGCAAGTTGGATGTCGGCGTAGGCGGTGAAGAGCACCACTTCGGTCTGCGGGCGGAGGCTCTTGATTTCGCGGAGCCAATACAATCCCTCGTTGCCCGAGTTGATGCCACTCGAAAAGTTCATGTCGAGCAATACCACGTCGGGTTTCTCCTCCCTGAGCTTTGTCGGGATGGAATTAGGGTTGGCGATGGTGATGATTTGGGCGAATATGGGCTCGAGCAGCATCCTTACGGTGGTAAGAATGTTGCGATTGTCATCTACAATCAGTAAAGTACCTTGTCTCTTCATTATTGCTGAAATTGCTATTATTTGTGCAAAGTTACACTTTTTCTAACGAATCTCCCAATATTTTTAGTACTTTTGCATAAAATTCTTCTAGCTAAGGGTTAGGAAAACGTTAGGTGGTTAGTATTATAAGCAAACAAAACAAGAAAGAAATCATGCAAATGAGAAAAGAACAGATAGAACAGCTCTTCCGACAGCATTACCCCAGGATGTACCAGCTAGCCTTGGTGCTCCTGAAGGATGAGGCGGCAAGCAAGGACGTGGTGAGCGATGTCTTCGCCGACGTGCTCGATGGGGATGTTGAGTTATTGCCCGATAAGGCAAGAAGCTACTTGTTGGTTTGCGTACGCAACAAATGCCTGACGCTTATCAATCGACAGAAGATGAAGGACAGGGTTCATCACCTGCTGCAACTAGACGCTTCACCCACCATCGAACCTGCCGAGGCAATCGTCGCTGGCATCGACCGTGAGACGGATAAGCAAGAATCCATCCTTGCTTATATGGAGAGTGAACTGACGCCCCAAACGAACCAGGTACTACAACTCCGCTTTCGGCAAAAACTGAAATATCGGGAGATAGCCAGTGAGTTGGGCATCAGCGAAGTGGCGGTGTACAAGCATTTGGCGCAAGGCATCAAGAAATTAAAACAAAAGTTTAACCCTTAGAAATATAGTGAAGATTTTATGGATAAGTTTGAAAAGATATTGGATATGATCGATCATCAGGAGAAATACACTGATGATGAGATTCGTGAGATGTTGCGAGATGAGGAATGTCGCAAGCTCTATCAGACGATGCAAGAGGTGGATTCAGCTCTCCTGAAGCATCAAGCGACAGAAGCGGATGTAGATGAGGCTTGGGAGAAATTCAGCGAAGAGCATCACTTGGAAAAAAGCGCAGAAATGATTCCTATGCAACCCGCCACTCGCTGCTCTTGGCGCAAGATAGCTGCCTCCGTCGCTGGCTTCATCTTGGTTTCTGGCATCGCTTTCGCTGCCATCCACACCTATATCCGCAAGAGCCAGGAGCCTATGCTGATAGCTGAGAATGCGGAGCAGGGGGCGGTGGGCGATTCTTTGAAGAATGATACCGCCAAGGTGGCTACGCCATTGGCGGCGAAGGTCGAGAAACCTGCTGTTCACAAGACCTTTGAGAATGTGGCTTTCAGCCAGATGATGGCAGAGATAGCCGATTATTACGACCTGCAAGTGAAGTTTGAGAGTGATGAGGCAAAGAGCCTTCGCCTCTATTATGAGTGGGATAGTCATACCAATATAGAGGATGTCATCAAGGAATTAAATCAATTTGAGAATGTGGATATTGCCTTGCAAGGCAATGAAATCATCGTAAAGTAATATGCAATATCTTATGAAAAGATTTTCTATCATAATATGCTTGTTGTGCGCCATCATTTCTAATATGTGCGCCCAACATATCTCTCGCCGCTATCACGACCGCAGCATGTCGGACGTGCTCATCGACCTCGATAAGAGTTCCTCTCGTTATAAGATTAGCTTTATCTATAATGAGTTGGAGGACTTCACCGTTACCCAAAATGTGAATGAGCAGAATATTCCCGCTGCCATTCGCCGTGTGATAGGATTTTATCCGATGAAGATGACCGTGGGCGATAGTTTGATTACCGTAGAGTGCATCCGCAAGGGCGAGCGCAAGCTGATAGGTAGGTTGATGGATAACCACAATCTGCCCGTGGAGTTTGCCAACGTGCAGTTGCTCAGTGCCAAGGATTCTTCTTTCCTCTGCGGTGGCGTGAGCAATGCCAATGGCGACTTTGTGATACCTTGTGAACAGAAGCAAGTCATCATGAAGGTAAGCTACGTGGGGTATAAGACCATCAGCCGATTGGTCACCATCGGGCGCATAGGCACCATCAGGATGCAAGCCGATGCCTACCAGCTCAAGCGAGTGGTGGTGAAGGGCAACCTGCGCACCGACCGTGGCGATCATGCCATCTATACCTTCAATGAGGAGCAAATCAAGAACGCCCGCCATTCGCAAGATCTCATCACCAACATCCCTGGCATCATCACCGACCCAGTGACGGGTAAGACACGCAGCATCGTCAATAAGAAGTTGAAGATTCTCATCAATGGCGTGGCGATGACGAGCGACAACGACCTCAAGTCGATACCTGCCAACAAGATCAAGAAGGTGGAGTATTATGATGCTCCTCCAGCTCGCTACGGTGATGTAGATATCTTGGTCAAGATTGTGACCAAGCCTTTGGATACAGGTTATGCTGTGGGCTTCGATGCCAAGACGGCATTCACCACTGGTTTTGCGAATGGCAACGCCTATTATAAATATAATAAGGGATATAGTCAGTTCTTCGTGGATTACAACATCAAGATGCGCAACTATCATGATTGCATCGGCGAGGATCACTATTCCTTCATGCTTGATGACCGTTTGGCTGATTACCTCTACTCCTATAAGAAGCACTTCGGCTACACCAACAATACGATGAACCTGAAGTATGCTTATAGCAAGCCAGAGGACATCACCTTCCAGATAACCGCCACGCCTAATTATCTGCACACCTTCTATCGTGGCAATGTGGATATCTTGGCGCAAAACAATCCCGAATGGACGAATGGCAAGGGATATAACGACAACTATACCAACACTTTTGGTCCTTCGCTCGACCTCTATCTGAGCAAGCAGTTGCCCCACAAGCAGCAGATAGATGTGGATGTGCTCGGCACGTATTATCACAATGATCAGCAAGACCTCAACCAGCAGTGGAGTGTAGGAGAAGGCAACTCGGCAGCAGCTAAAGACAATTCTACCCTCGTGGATGACAAGATGCGCTCCAAGAATGATTCTTACTCGCTCATCACTGAGGTAAACTATAGCAAGCAGTGGAAGAAGGGAGAGCTGACCTTGGGTTGGAATAACTGGATGAAGTGGTCGGATTATACCATTCGCAATGTGCTCTCTGGGTATGAGCCATACAATAGCTCCTCTCGCTTCAATATTCAGACATTCACTGCCGAATATCAGAATAGCTTAGGTAAGTTGAATTACCGCATCGGTGCCGAGGGCGTATGGCGAGAGCAGAAGTATGAGGACATCAAGAAGACGAACAGCTATATCCGTCCAACTTTCTTGCTCACTTATCCTATCAAGAGTGGCTCCATCCAGTTGCAGACAGTCAATGGCGTGAACTATCCACCGATAGCTAATCTCAATGAGAACACCACCATTATCATCCCTGGGGTAGTGAACCAAGGCAACCCTAATCTTACCTCCAACAATGAGTATGGTGCCTTCCTCCGCATCAATCATTATTCCTCTTGGCTGCAAGGTCAGTTGACATTCTTTGGTGTCTATACCGACAGCCCGATGAGCGTGTATTATGAGTGGCGCACCATCCAGGAACAGAAGTATCTGGTGCAAACCTATGAGAACTCCAACTATCAGTGGTGGTATGGCATGGGATATGCCCTCAACATCAAGCCTTTCAAGAGCGAGTTGCTCAACATCGGCTTGTATGGTTCCTTCGAGCGATACTCCATGAGCAGCGGCATCATCGGCAAGCACAACCAGTGGCGCATCCCGCTCACTTATCAGATCAATGTGCGCAAGGGCAAGTGGGGAGCCAGCTACATTGGCAATATCGTGGCGAAGGAGCCAAGAGGCCCCTATAACTATTGGGATGAGAGTGCCAGCAACCTATCTGTATATTATCAGCTTGGCAACTGGCGCATCACCGCCACGGGTTATTGGCTCCTGAATGATGCCAAATACAAGTTTGAAACCATCGACAACCCGATATTGAGTCGCAAGGAGTGGCATACCATCAAGGACAACAACCGCATGATAAGCATCGGAGTGAGCTGGAACTTCTTCTCAGGCAAGAAGAAGGATATCCAGAAGCACATCAATAACCGAGACAGCGATTCGGGTGCATTCAAATAAAGTTTTAAATTAAGAGAATTAATATCAAGAGAAGGAGTGTCATGTACTTTGATGCTCCTTTTTTTGTTAATTATTCTAATAAATTCATTCCAATTCTTTCCAATGTTTGCAAAATTGGAAAGAATTGGATAATTTTGCAGACGAAATCAATATATTATAGTTATGGCAATAGAGAAAGCTCCATTTATGTCGCAAGAGGAATTGTTGTCGGCAATGCTCTTGACTCCCAATGACAAAGTGAAGGAAATGGTGAATAAAATCAATGAAACCTTTGAGTATTGGGATACAGTTAAATATAAGAGGTGTCCTGACGGATGCACTCCTCAGCAATTGTGGACATACGTGAAAGCGGCTCGTGTTAAAAGCATGATGTCTGTATGGGGAAAATATGGCATTTCGCTGACGCTCACCAATCAGATGCAACGAATGTGTCATGAGATAGATATGAACTGGGGAAGGTCATGGGGCACAGATTCGATTATTGGGGATGAGAACAAGGAACAGTATCTTGTTGGTTCATTGATGGAAGAGGCTATCTATTCAAGCCAGATGGAGGGGGCGGCTACTACCCGAAAAGTTGCCAAGGAGATGTTGCGTAAGAAAATGACGCCTAAGGACAAATCGCAGCAGATGATAGCAAACAATTATCAGACAATACAATTTATAGTATCTCATAAAGATGCCCTATTGACTCCAGAATTGCTATTGCAGATACATCAGTTGATGACAGAACATACGATGCAGGATCCTCAAGAGGCAGGTTGTTTCAGAAGTAATAACGATGTGGTGGTGGAAAATGGTATTACGCATGAAACGGTTCATATACCACCCACCTATGAAGAGATTCCTAACTTCGTGGAAGACTTGTGTCGCTTTTTCAATGAGCAGGATGCGCCACAGTTTATTCATCCTATCATCCGTGGCATCATCATTCATTTTATGGTGGCATACGTTCATCCTTTTGCTGATGGCAATGGTCGCACGGCACGTGCCTTGTTTTATTGGTACATGCTGAAACAAGGGTATTGGCTCACTGAGTATCTTTCCATTTCGAGGGTTATTGCCAAGTCGAAGAAATCGTACGAGAAAGCCTTTCTTTATACGGAGGCGGATGGCATGGAAATGGGGTATTTTGTGGCTTATAACATGAGGGTACTCCAACAGTCGTTTAAGCAGTTGCAAGATTATATCAAGCGCAAGCAGGAGGAGAAGCGAGCAGCCAATTCTTTCTTGCGTATAGGTAACATCAATACTCGTCAAGCTCAAATCATCAAAATGTTTGCCGATGATTCCAATTTGGTGGTTACGATTGCTGATTTGCAAGCTAAGTTTTTGGTAAGCCCTACTACAGCAAAAGCCGATGTCGTCGGTTTGATGAATATGGGACTTTTATCAGAAATCTCCTTCAATAAGGTTAAAAAAGGCTATATAAAGGGGGAGCAATTTGATGAAATAACAAAATCTTAAAATTCCTCCGATTCTTTCCAATTTTGCAAACATTGGAAAGAATTGGAGGGATTTTGTACTTTTGTAAAGCCGCATTTTACAAAAATCGCAAAAATGCAAAGTACGACTTTATAAAATGGAGTATAATGAATGAGCTTTACCCTTGCGTTATCCTTTTGATAATTTCCATTTTGTTCCTTCGGTCGATGGAGAAGGTGGTGCCGTGGGTTTCCACGTAGTCGAAGAGCATGAATGCTTTGTCGAGAAGCTCGTCTCTCAGGGGTTGCCCCACGGTATCTGCCTCGTGATAGTATAGTTCGGCGAGCATATCCATCTTGGAGAGGCGGGTTTCCTCGTCGGGGATGCCAGCCATCGCCTTCATCACATCGTCGATGGTGGCGATGGAGTAGAAGGCGTAAGGACCCACATACTGGTTGTATAGGTCCTTGATTTCCTCTCGGCGATTTTTTATCTCGTCCTTTTCGAGCATGCGCTCTATGGCTGCCATGAACTCGCGAATCAATCTCTGTATATAATCTCTTTGAAGCATACTATATTTTTTACTGTAACCCTGTAACGTTGTAACACATTGTCTTTCGAGGTGCAAAATTACGCAAAATCGGGGGAATGGAGAGGAGGGAGAGCGTTAAAGATGGTTATTTCTGATAAAAAGGTTTACGCAATATGATGGAAAAGAAGTAATTTTGCAATCTCTTTGTAGAAACGTAGTAGATTTTTATAGGATAATAATTTTAGATAAAAACTCAGAAGATAAAAAATGAAGAAAACAATACCAGTGATAGGCATGGCATGCTCCGTATGCTCTGCCAATGTAGAAAAGAAACTCAATTCGCTCGAAGGCATCCACTCTGCCTCCGTGTCCTTGGCTGGCAGAACAGCCCTCGTAGATTATGACCCCGATGTGATTTCACTCGAAGATATGAAGCGGGAAATCAGCAATGCTGGCTACGACCTCGTCATTGAGGCAGATCGTAGCGCAGAGGAAATCACTCGTCGTGAATTTACTCTCCTGAAGCGCAAAACCATCCTCTCGTGGCTCTTCGCCGTCTTGGTGATGGCGTTTTCCATGGGATGGGTGCAGCTTGGCATGCAATCAGATAACCATTCTTCGGCTTTTAATAATCAGATAAGCCTCCTTCTTGCCCTCTTCAATATGCTCTATTGTGGCAAGATGTTTTATGTCTCCGCTTGGAAACAGCTGAAACATGCCACGGCAAATATGGATTCGCTTGTGGCTTTGAGCACCCTCATTGCCTTCCTCTTTAGCACATTCAATACCTTCTTTGGCGATGTGGCTTGGTCGCCATACGGCATAGAATGGCATACTTACTTCGATGCCTCGGTGATGATTATCACCTTTGTGCTTACAGGTAGATGCCTGGAGGAGAAGGCGAAGGACGGTACGGCTAGTAGCATCAAGCAGTTGATGGGATTGCAACCCAAGACGGCTCGACTCCTCCGTGAGGGCAACTTGGAGGAAGTGCCCATCTCCACCATTGAGCGTGGCGATGTCATCGAGGTGCGTGCCGGAGAGAAGATTCCGGTGGATGGCGTGGTGACCCAAGCCGAGAGCTTTATGACAGCCGATGCCGCCTACGTGGATGAGGCGATGATAACGGGCGAACCTGTGCCTGCCCAGAAGAAGGTGGGCGATGAGGTGCTTGCCGGTACCATCCCTAGCCAGGGTAAGTTGCGCCTGCGTGCCAAGCAGATAGGCGAGAACACTGCCTTGGCGCATATCATCAAGATGGTGCAAGAGGCGCAGGGCAGCAAGGCTCCCGTGCAGCGCATCGTGGATAAGGCGGCTCTCGTCTTCGTGCCCGTAGTGGCAGCTATCGCCCTCGTCACCTTCCTCGCTTGGTGGCTGATTGGTGGCAACGAGTGTCTGCCTCAGGCGATACTCTCGGCGGTGTCGGTATTGGTCATCGCCTGCCCTTGTGCCATGGGACTTGCCACTCCTACCGCCCTGATGGTGGGCATCGGCAAGGCGGCGCAGAAGCAGATATTGATCAAGGATGCCGCTGCCCTGGAGAACCTGCGCAAGGTGAACGCCCTCGTCATCGACAAGACGGGCACCCTCACCATCCCTAACCAAAATGTGGATTTCACCAAGGCAAGTGCGCTCGACCTACAATCCCCCGATGCCCTTGAATCTCGCGAAACCCTCAAGCCGCATGCCGCCGTGGCGATGGCTCGATTGCAGCAAGAGGGCATCGAGGTTCACATGATGAGTGGCGACAAGGAGGAGGCGGCTCGTTACTGGGCGCAGAAGGCAGGCATCCAGCACTATCAGAGCCAAGTAATGCCTGGTGACAAGCAGGCTCTCGTGGCAAGGCTCCAAGCCGAGGGCAAGCGGGTGATGATGATAGGCGATGGCATCAACGACACCCAGGCACTCGCCCTTGCCGATGTGAGCATGGCGATGGGCAGGGGCACGGATATGGCGATGGATGTGGCGCAGGTTACGCTGATGGGCGATGACCTCTTGGCGATACCTGATGCTGTGAAGTTGAGCCGCAAGACGGTGGGCATGATATGGCAAAACCTCTTCTGGGCGTTTGTCTACAACCTCGTTTGCATCCCGTTGGCGGCAGGTGCCCTGCATCTCTTCGGCATCGATTTCCAGATTACCCCGATGTGGGCGAGTGCCCTGATGGCATGCTCCAGCGTGAGTGTAGTGCTCAATTCTTTAAGACTAAAACTGATAAAATAATGTGTTCAAGATATATATTGATGAGTGCTTTGCTGATGGCTTCGGCTTCAGCTTTTGCACAAGACAAGCTAGAGGTATTAGCTCATGACTCCATCTTCAAGGATGAATCCTTGCAAGAGGTAAAGGTGGTGGCTAGAAAACCAGGCACTTCCCGCTTGGCAGGAGCCGTGAATGGCATAGCTGTGAATAAGGACGAGCTCTTCAAGGCGGCTTGCTGCAACCTGGGCGAGAGTTTTACCACCAATCCATCGGTGGATGTGGCTTACAGTGATGCCACCACGGGAGCCAGACAGATCAAGCTCCTCGGGCTTTCGGGCACCTACGTGCAGATGCTCACCGAGAACTTGCGATGCAGCCAATGACATCTATCGCATCAAGCTCCATACCAATCGCTACGAGGGCTACATGAAGCACGCCTTCATCCTCAACCCTGAGCATGGCACCAACATCGCCCTCATGGGCAGTGCCTCCATGCACCAGCTAGATGCCCAGTATGGCAACAAGTTCTATGATGTGAACGAGAAGAATGCCTATGGCTCGCTGATGTTTGAGACGAATTTCACCCAGCAGCATAATCTCTCCGTGGGATGGCGATGGCTGGTGTTCGCCTCGACCACAGCTCGCTGTATGGCAATTTCTTTACTCCTCGCTTCCACGTGAAGTATTCGCCTATTGATGCCATCAGCATCCGCCTCTCGGCAGGCAAGGGCTATCGCATGGTATTCGCCTTGGCGGAGTATAACTATCTCTTGGCGAGTGGCAGAAACTTATGGACTAGCAACGACCTGAAGCAAGAGGAGGCATGGAACTATGGTGTGAGCACTGCCTTCTACATTCCGTTCTTCGGCAAGACATTGAAGCTCAATGCGGAGTATTACTATACCGACTTCCGCAACCAGGCAGTGGTGGATTACGACTATCGCAGCGACCGCATCGCCATCTACAATCTGCGAGAGGGTCATGGCAAGTCATACTCCCACACCTTCCAGGTGGATGCCTCTTATCCTATCTTGAAGGGATTGGAGCTGACCGCCGCTTATCGTCTGAACGATGTGAAGACATCGGGATGTAAATACCATACTTAGGAAGCGTAAGTGCCATGTTTCGGGTCGGTAAGTGCCTTGTTTGGAGTCGGGAAGAGGCTCTTCTGGAGTTGAGAAGGGGCTCTTCCCGGTTCGGAAAGAGGCTCTTACGGGCTTCATACAGGTCTCTTCTCGCCTCCGATTGAGCCTCTTTTCCGCTAAGAGTGATAGCAATTTTCGCAAACAAAACATTTTCTATGTGATGTTTGATGCTTTTTTCTATCCTTCTTGTATCCCCTCCACATACTCCCACAGCTTCTGATAGAAGGGGTGGCGGGTCATCGTGTCCTTGTTGCCCAGGATGATGAGCTTCATTCTTGCTCTCGTTATCGCCACGTTCATGCGGCGCAAGTCCTTCAAGAAGCCTATCTGACCCTCGTCGTTGGAGCGAACCAGGGAGATGAGGATCACGTCTCGCTCCTGCCCCTGGAAGCCATCCACCGTGTTTACGCTGATGAGGCGGCGATAGGGCTTGAAGAAGTCATACTTCTTGATGAGGCGCTTCAGGTATTGCACCTGCGCCCTGTATGGCGAGATGATGCCCACGTCGATGCTGTCCGCTAGCACTCGCTGCTTGCCTATCTTGGTGAAGTATTCCGCCAGGGTGAGGAGGGTGAGCTCCGCCTCTGCCTTGTTGATACGGCCAAAGCTCTCGCCCACAAACTGTTCTTTAAATTGAGAGTTGAAAGTTGAAATTTGAGATTTATGATTAGCATCGGATGCTGTATTTTCTTCCTCATTTTCCTCTACTTCCTTATTTTTCTCTACCTCACTCTCTTCTCCCTCGATGGTGATTTGGTTCTCCTTGTCGCTGGTGTCTATCCACTCTATGGGATATTCATAGTCGAGGATGCCACGGTGCTTGATTTGTGGGGCACTCTCCACTTTCCCTCCGTAGAACCAGTCGCTGCTGAAGCGCATGATTTCCTCGTTCATGCGATATTGTATCTTCAGGAGCGTCACCACTTCTGGCTTGTTCTCGGCTATGCGCTCCATCAGCGTCTTGCCCAAGCCTGCCCTCAGGGCGGCGATGCTCTTCACCGTAGGTGGTAGCTGGCAGTGGTCGCCTGCCAATACCACTCTCGATGCTCGGCGCATCGGTATCCAGCAGGCGGCTTCCAGGGCTTGCGCTGCCTCGTCTATGAAGAGGGTGCCAAACTTCATGCCCTCCAGCAGGCGGTTGGCTGAACCCACCAGGGTGCAGGCGATGACTCTCGCCTCGCCAAAGAGTTCGGCGTTGATGCGAATCTCCAGTTCGGCGGCACGGCTCTTCAGTCGCTCCATCTTCTGGTGATAGTTCTCGCTGCCCTTCTTGCGGTTCTTGCGCAGTTCACGGATGGCTTTTCTTATCGCCCAGAGCTGGGGGTAGTCGGCATGGCCCTCGAAGCGGCGCTCATAGGTGAAGCCGAGCATCTTGTCATTCACTCGGGTAGGGTTGCCGATGCGGAGCACGTTGATGCCTCTGTCCACCAGCTTTTCTGAGATCCAATCCACCGCCATGTTGCTCTGTGCGCATACCAGCACTTGGCTCTCTCGCATCAGCGTCTCGTTGATGGCCTCCACAAGGGTGGTGGTCTTGCCGGTTCCCGGAGGTCCATGCACGATGGCTACGTCCTTAGCCCACAATACCTCGTTGACGGCTCGCTCCTGGGTGGGGTTGAGCCAAGGAAACTTCATCGGCTCAAAGCTGAATCGCTGTGCCTTCATCTTGGAATAGAAGAGGTCGCGGAGATAGGCGAGTCGATTGTTCTTCGCCTTCATCGTGCGGTCCAATGCCTCAAACATCAGCTTGTAGCTCGTCTCATCGAAGGAGAGCTGCACGCCGATGGGCTCAGGGCTTGATTGCAGGTCGAGGAGCGGTGCGGAGTCGGGCACGGTGATGACCATCCTGTCGCCGTCCACATAGCTCACGGTGCCAGTGAAGGAGAAGTACTTTAAACTCCTAACTCCTAACTCCTCACTCCTAACTTTAAAGAACATGACGGGGCGACCGAACTCAAAATTGTGCTCGATATCTTGGTCGGAGGTACGGAATACCTCGATGGCTGTTTGGTTCAGCGAATTATAAAAACTTTTGCCCACCCTCAGTGGGTACCAGGCATCACCTCTCTTCACCTTGCGCTGCATACCCATCTGCTCGGTAAGCTTGCGGAAGGCTTCTTTCTCGGTGTAATACTCCAGCTGGAGCAGCGTGCGCTGCTGTAGGAGTGCCTGTATCGGTGAAGTTTGTTCCATATTAACGTCTTTACTTCATTTGTTTGCTAAGATGCAAAGTTACGGCTATTTTGCGTAATATGGAAATTAATTAATACAATTTAGGTAATTGGGCAGGTAACAAACCTGCCCTCCCAGTATTACTTCCATAGTTGATAGTCGAGCACGGTGTTGCCGTCTTGGCTGGTGCTGTCGGCCGCTGCGCTTTCCTGCGTCTCTGCTGCCGCGGCTTGCAGATGGCGCTGATAATAGGTGAAGCCGATGATAATGAGCAGGAGGGCGATGAGGACGCTCAGCAGGGTGACGGCGGGGCGATGGGTGGAGGTGGATGCAGAGATGGCTTCCCTGATGGCTGCTATGCTCTGAGGGCGCTCCTGGCTATTGCGGTTGGTGCATATCTCGGCTATTCTCAGCAGCTCCTTGTCGCCCGTCTCCTCTGCCATGTCACGTATCACCATGCCCAGCGAGTAGATGTCGGCTTTGGGTTCCGACTTGGCTCCCGGCATCAGTTGCTCGGGGGCGATGTAACCCGATGTGCCGGCTGGCAACTTGAGCACGGTGAAGGAGTCGCTGTCGGAGAGGCCGAAGTCGATGAGCTTCACGTTCTGTCCGTTGTGGGTCACCATGATGTTGGCAGGCTTCAGGTCGCGGTGTATCATCTGCTTGTTGTGCATATACTCCAGTGCGTCCATTAGCTGGTGGGTTATCTTATGGGCTAAGTCGGTGGTGAGCAGATGCTTGTGGAGTAGGCTCAAGAGCGAGTCGCCATCCACATATTCCATCACGATGGTGGTGCCCAGTGGCTCCACCTCCTCCATGCCGATGGTGCGGCAGATGAAGGGGTGCTCCAGCTGCTGCCCTATCTCAAACTCCTTGCTCAGTGCCTGTCGGTAGATGGGGGTATAGAGAAAATCGGTCTTGAGGCATTTCAGCATGTATCGCTTGCCATATCGGATGCCTGTGAAGAGGCGGGTATGCCCCGAGATGGAGATATAGCATTGGCTCAGATGGCCAAATCCATTCTCCACTGGCATAGGGTCGGCATGGCTCATCTCCTTGGTGATATCCTCTGTAAAACCTGATGTCTTCATTTAATTAATCATTTATAATTAAGAATTAATAAGGCATGCGCCTTTCCTACTATTGAATTCTTCACTCTTCGTTTCTCACTATACGAATCATTGTCAATCCTCCGTTTCTGCCTGCCACGAAGCTGGCGGTGCGCTCGCCATCACGCTCTATATAGGGCAGGAAGAGGGGCTGCTCCTTGATGAAGCAACCGGTAACAAAACGGTCGCCTTGCTTCAGCTTGCTGTTTTCAGATGCCTCTATCTCGTAGGAGCTATTGCCCAGATAGCGCAGTTGGAGCACTCGGTTGGGGCTCCAGCCGATGGCTATCTGTGCGCCCTCAGCGAGGTCGCTGCTCACCAGCTGGTTGGCCTTGAAGAAGGAGGAGTTGTACTTGGTGCTGGTCTTGAGCCATTGGCAGAAAGCCATGTAGTTCTTGTGGCCGATGTACTTGGCGAGGGCATCGAGCGTTACCATGCGTGGCTTGTGCTCATCGCTCACGTATCCATAGAGTCGCTTCAGGGTAGAGGCAGATACACGGGTTCCCACTTCCTTCTCTAGATAGTAGGAAAACTCCTCAAAGTCGGTGGTGGTGGAGAGTATCTTCTCAAATTTTTGCTCTACGAGCGATTTCAATTCTTCTATTTCCGGTGTTGTCATAATAATGAATAATTTATAATTAAGAATTAAGAATTAAGAATTAGGCGTACGCCCTCAAAACTATTGAATTCTTCACTCTTCGTTCTTCACTCTTCTACGATTTTACTAAATTTTTTCCAAGGTTCATTCATCTGATACCACTTCTTCTTGCCTGCTGGCACATGGAGTGTACAGGAGGCGAAGAGGCTTGTGCCGCTCTTTGTGGCGAAGGCATTCGGCTCTAATGTTGGGGCATAGGTGCTGGTGATGTAGAGATCGGTGAGCGGACAGCCATCGAAGGCATATTCGCATATCTTATCCGTCTTGCTGCCTAGCCTTACCACCTGTAGCTGCTGGCATCCCTGGAAGGTGCCGGTGTCTAGGAGGCGCAGGTTGTCGGGCAAATCCACCTTCCTTACCTTGCTGTCCATGAAGGCTCCTTGACCTATCTCCTTCAATCCAGCTGGGAAGCGGAATGTCTCGATGCTGCACTCCTTGAAGGCAAAGTTGCCTATCTGGGTGATGGTGGAGGGCAGGGTGTAAGTGCCCTTCTTGCCCATCGGAAACCATACTATCTCCGTGGCGTCGGCATTGAGCAATACGCCGTCTTGGCTCTGGTAGTTGCTGTTGGCAGTGGATACCTGGAGGGCTTCCAGTGCCGTGCAGCCGCTGGAAGGCAACAGGGTATTGACCGATGCTGGTATCTCTATCTTCTGTAGCGAGGTGCAATCTTGGAAGGCGTCTTTCTCCAGCGTGGTGGCTTCTGAGGGCAGAATCACGTGCCCCAACTGTGTGCAGTGGGCGAAGAGCCCCTGACCTATCACGCCATCTTGGGTATATCTCGATGCGCCATAGCTGCCGCCGCCCGCCACTATCTTCACATCGCTCATGTCGATGTCGGCTAGCTTGCCCGGGGTGGCAGATTCGTCTGGATTTCTGCCCATCATCTTGCGAAGGCAGGCAAGGTCGTCGCCATTCAGCGCTCCTGCCAGCGAGAGGGTGGTATACTCATAGAGGTTGTCGCCCATCAGCGTGGTGAGTTCTCCTGCCTCGGCTAGCATGATGGCATCGCTCGTGGTGAAGGAGATGGCTGTGCCGATGGTTTCACCCACCCGGTTCTTGGCGTAGGGCCATATCTGATAGGAGGCATTGCGCTCCAGTGATCCTATCCTCAGCTTGATGCTTTTGACATTCCCATCAGCCACTACCTTTTGTCTTTCCCCATCTCCCAGGGCATAATAGCATCCCGTCTCGGTGATGTCTTCGCCGCCATCTTCCGCTATCTCATATCCAATGATCACGCTCATAGGCCCATGGCTCAGGATCGTAGCCGTGCCCATCGTTGGCTTCTCATTTGGCTGGGTGCTGAAGCTCATGGTGTTGCTGGTGGTAGTGGTTCTGCCATTGCTGCCTTGCAACATATAGTAATAGGTGGTGCCTGCCTTGAGTTGACTCAGCAGCAGTGCCACGCTAGAGCCCTTTGCCTGGACAGGGGCAGAGGTTAGCTCCATCTGCTGGGTGGTGCCATAGCGAAAGTTGAGCTGCGGCATATCCGTCTCTCCCTCCACCACCGCCGTGCCATTGAGCGTAGCCTCCGTACGGGTGATGTTGGTGGCTGCCAGGGTGGTGAGGTGAGGCTCCAGATAGCTTGGCTTCTCGCTGCTGCATGCCGCTAGCATGATGCATAATGATGTATATATGATACTTTTGAATCTCATATTTGCTATGTTATTTCTTCTTGATCTTTCCTATTTTGATGCCGATACCGATGCTGCCCTGCCACTGCTTGCCGGCGATGGTGATGGCTGAGGCATTGACCGCGAATCTTCCAAAGGAGGCTAGCACGCCCACTTCGGCTGCCATGCCCTTGTGGGATAATCCATCGTTGAGGATATATCCGCCGCCCTCGCTTTGGCTCTGCTCCCAAGCGGTGGAATTCTTGCCATAGCCGATGCCCTCGAAGAGGCAGATGCCATGGCCCAGGTGGTGGATGGCTCCCAGGGTGAGGGTATAGTTGCTATGCTTGGTGGCGCCGGTATAGTATGGCTTGGTGCCCGAGGCATTGATGCTGCCATCTTCCTGGCAGTTGCCCACCGTGGAGCCGATGCTCTTTAGGTCGGTGCTGGCATGGAGGAAGAAACCGTGGCGATGCATCAGGGCAAACCACAAGCCGTATGACGGACCGCCCTCGTGCAGGGCGATGGTGGCTAGGGTGTAGATGGCTAGCGGCATCTTAGGTCGCTTCATAGCCACAGCCACGGTATCCACCACCGTCTTCACCTGTACAATGGTATCGTGCAGTTCGGTTACCTCTGGCTTAGGCAGAAGGAGTTTCATCTCGTAGGTCATGCGACTCTCCAGAGGCTTGCCCAACTTGTAATCTCTGATTACGCCCCAGTCGGGATGCTTCAGGGTGAGCGTCTTGGTGCCCTTGGGCAGGTAGAGCCATACTTCGCCCACTTCGTCCTTGCGCTTCACGATGCCCAGGGGAGAGGAGAAAGCAAAGTCTACCGGGCACTCTACCTTGACCAGGGCGCAAGCCTCGTCGTTGAGGTCGCGCTCGGGGTGGATAAAGGCACTCACGTCGTTGGGCAACAAGCGGAAGCTTGCCACCGAATATTCCTGTGCATGGAGCTGGATGGGAATGAGCAAGAAAAGAATGGCCATGAGGAGCCAACTCCTAACTCCTAACTCCCAACTCCTCACTCCTAACTCCTCACTCCTAACTTTCATTTTCATAACCTCATTATTCTAAGTTGAAATCTTGTATGCTGATCACATCTCCGCTGCCCTGCACGCTGCTGGCAGGTTGCCATGTCCTTACATGGATGAGGGGCATGGAGGGATTGCGAAAATCCCATAGCAGGAAGAGGTAGCCATCGTCGCTGTAGCGGTCGCTCTTGTATTGCTGGCGGAGCGTTACGCCGTAGATGCCATCCATCGTGGGGTGGCGCATGATGCGAAACCCCGAGAACTTGACGTCTATCTTCTGGTTGGCAGCAAACACGCGGCTCAAGCGGTTGATGTAATCTCGCTTGGAGTGGATGGCGTAGGTCACGGCTTGGTTATCGGCATGTACCTTGCCGTCGCCAGTGGTGGCTTTTACCACATTGCCCACGATGATGAGCGCCTTGTCGCTAAACACCTGTCTCAGGAAGTCGATGTCCTTGGTGGTGTAGGCGGTGCGGAAGTGCTCGCAGTAGTTGAGTATCTGATGCCTGCGCTTGCCGTCTTGCTCGCTCACCTTGCCCTGCAGTATCTTGGCAGCCTCCTGATAGAAGGGGTTGCTATGTGCCATGGCTCTTAGGTCAACTTGCGAGAGAGCTCGCTTGCTTCTGGCTGGGGCTGTTGATTGGCTCTCATAATGTTGTGAAAATTCTTTATTTGAATTTACCTCAGCATCACTCCTATCTCCAAACTCCTGACTTCTATCTCCAAACTCCTGACTCCTAACTCCTAACTCCCGACTCCTAACTCCTAACTCCTGACTCCTAACTCCTAACTCGAATGTCACCATGCCCTGACGGTCGATATATCCCTCTCGATTGGTACCTTGCTCTCGAAATCGCAGTTGTCCGTTGCGATAGCGGGTGTCGAGCAGGCAATGGCGTAAGGGGATGACAAACAGTTCGTTGCCATCTGCATCTTCCACCACGTAGCGCTTGCCCGTCTTGCCGCAGTTTTGTTCCACCAGTTCCAATCCTTCGTTCACCCCATATCTCGTTTCCGAGGCGCTACCTTTATGAGCAGCAAAGGGCGGCAGCCATAAGGCTACCACCCATCCTCCCAAGAGGAGTGCTAGAAGGGATAAAATATATACCGTCTTCTTCATCTAATTTTATATAAGAGAGATTTTATCTTCTGTAATTATTAATTCTTCATTATTAATTATACATTATTTTTAATTCCACCCCTGTATCTCACCGCCGATGTCAATCTTCACCTTCTCAGGGTTCTCGGTGATGGTCAGGTTGACGAGATGCTCCACGCCCGGCTTAAACTGGAACTTGCTCTCGAAGAGATAGCTCACGCCCTTCATCACCACCTCGATGAGCGGCATGCGGTTTTCCACACGCTGTGGCACGATGATGGCAGAGTAGCTGAAGTCATCGTCTTGGTGAGCCGTGATGGTTTGGCGAGTGCCCTTCACATAGCGAGTGGCAACGCCTGCCTGCAGGTCGACGGTGGCAGAGGGCACGGTGTTGTGGATGTAAACCGTAGCCGTGGTAGGCATATCGCCCTCAAAGTCCTCGCCCTTGATGAGTCGAATCTTCAGCTTGCTCATGATGTGCTTGAAGTTGAGGTTGATAGGCGAAGCCGATGCGGTGATGCCCTTGCTGGAGGCATAGAGCAGGTCGCTTGCCTCGTAGCCGCCGAGTGCCTTGGCTGTCTTTGGCGTACTCTGGTCGGTGCTCACGCTGAATGGCTGGTCTTCTATGCTGCTCACGCCCTGTATGTATGGGTAGTAAGCGTAGGCATTGTAGCTGCCCTCGTCCCAGTAGAGGGTGCGTGCGGCTGCCCAGGTGTTACCATCAAAGGTCAAGCCTTCATTGTTTACCAAGTTGCCACCTATCTCCAGTGGGGCGTTGGCATCAGCCACATAGAGACCTATCTTGTCGTTTGCCTCGAAGCTTGTCTCTGTGGCACGGCTGCCCAGTTGTCTTGCTTTTCCAGAGTTACCTTGCCCTGGATAGCTAATCGCAAATGTCATAGGTGTTGACTTTGCATCCTGTAAGCGAGGAGCCGTTTCCGACTCTTCGCTACAAGCTGCCATTCCCACCATTCCTAATATAGCCAACGCAAAACCTGCGTATCTTATTATATGTTTCTTCATGTTTTTTTTCTTTTTAGGAGTTAACGATGTCTTCTTACCTTAGCCATTTGCAGTGGGCTTCCCTTGTGGAAGACAGGTGCATGCTGATAGGTATGGGCAGTGCGCTGGTCGCCATTGGTACCGAAGGCACGGCTCTCCACTACACCTGCATCTCGCTTATCATTCTTCACGAAGTCCTCGAAAGAGTATGTTTCGCCAGCATATCGCTTGATGCGCTTCACGATACTCTCACGGCTGATGGTGCTATAGTAAGGAATATCATTGTTCATACAAGAGTTTGGCTCCGAGCGGAATACGCCACGGTTGTGCATATATCCACCCTCGTAGATGTCCACGATGTCGCTATAGCGGTCGTCGAAGATAAGATGGCTCCAACCCACGCTGTGCATCTTGCCGGTGATTTCGAGATTGTCGTACCATCCTAGTGATTTCGCACCGAGGATAGCATCGACGTGTCCGCAGCAAGTACAATCGCAGAAATCGATGAAAGCATTGTGGTAGATGTACTCATCGCCCAACTTGCCAAATCCATGACCGCCTGCTTCATGCTGAATCACGCCTCGTGTGTCGAGTGGATAACCGTATGTGCTCTGAGGGCAGAAAGCAATAGCTGCTCCACTATCCCACATCTGACAGATGCCACCGTAATCAGTAGAATTAGGCACGATGATAATCAATGTCTGATCCAAGTTGTTCTTGGTGACAGTAGGAGCACCCAAAGAATAATCGAATACTTCATCATAATCTGCCTTCAAGCCGACACCGCCAGTATAGGTGGTATTGAATCGGTTATAGCGGATGGTATTTACTGTACCTACGCCACTTTCTGTAGAAAGAGGCATAGCTGTATAAACATTGAAGTAATCACGATAAGTCTTATATGGCTCGATGCCGAAGAAGTACTCCACCTCTTGCTTGATGTCCTTCAGGTACTCGCCACTGGCAATGTCCTTGGCATTGAAGCCATCACCGAGCAATACGATGTTGATGCCACCATTGTTGCCCTTCGTTGCCTTCTGCAGGGTAATCCATTCGTCCTCGCCATATTCATAGCCATACTGAGATACGTTGCACTCGTGGGTATAGTCTTTGTCCTTCAGTCGGAACACCACCTTTCCATCACGACTATCAGCATTCTTGGCCATTCCCTTGATGGTCAAAGTAACTTCTGTCTTCTTGTTGCCGCTGGCAGGAGAAACCTCACACCAGTCTGGCTTACTGGCTACTTCCCATTCGCCTTCTGCGTTAATCACCAGTTTCTGCTTATGCTCCGTGCTTAAAGCGCAGGCTACAGATGGACGGCAAACGAGCTCGTGGTGAGCTGCAATACGCTTGAAATCCTTCCATCCACTGGCAGCTTGGTATTGTTGGATGGCAGACTCTGGTACTTCTAGGGTGAAGTTATCCTTGGCTACGCCATTGAATGCACCATTCTGTACGTAGGCAGGCATATCACTCTTACATACAATACTATTAATGCCAGTGCAATCTTCGAAAGCACCACCGTCTTCCTGATAGCTAGCTTCGTAGCGTATACTTTCAAGGCTTTCAGGGAAAATCAAGCCTTCGATGCTTCTACAATGCGCAAAGGCACCAGCACCTATGGATTGAAGCCCCTCAGGGAATTCTACATCGCCCATCAGTCGCCAGTTGTAAGCAAAAGCTCTTTCACCAATAGTACTTAAATTCTTTGGTAAAACCAATTCGCCAGAGAAATCATTATTGTAGAAGACAGTATTGTTGATGATACGCAAGTCTTTTGGGAGAGATAATTCTCCTTTGAAATGGCAATCACTAAATGCTCCATTTCCGATGGCTATAATACCGTCAGGCAAAGTGAGGGTTCCGTCGAAACCGCAACCGGTAAAGCATTCATTAGGAATATTTCTTATTTTTTGTGGAATCTCTAAAGAACCAGTTAAATTCTTACATAAGAAGAATGAACGTTCACCAATTTTTTCCAAATTTGCTGGTAATTTGAGATTCCCATACAAACCACTACAATTGTCAAATGCAAAGCCGCGAATAACTTTTACTCCTTCTGGGATAATTAATTGACCAACAAATCCACATCCTGAGAATGTACCACTAAAGTAGTCGCAGTCAGAACCGTCACCTTGATCATTAGTTCCTATGTATACTAATGTGGATGGCAAAGACAAAGAACCAGTGAGGGATTTACAGCCAGTAAAAGCTCCCTGTTGGATGTCAATGACACCTTCTGGGATTGAAAGAGACCCTGATAGGTATTCGCACCCACTAAATGCACGAGTTCCAATAGATTTTAATCTATCAGGTAAAACAATATAGATTAAGCTCTTTTTCCCTAGCTTCCCTTGTGGAGTGAAGAAAGCATCATGAGGAATTTGGTCATCTTTATTAATTCCTATAGCCCATCCGTCGTTTACAGTTTCATTAGTTCCAATGATTCTTACTTCTTTAAGATTTAAGGCCTGCAAAATATCCATAGAATCTCTCATAAAGTAGAAATCCGTAGCGTTTACTTCGCCAGTAATCTTCAGATTCTTAACCTTCTTATAGTCTTTATTAGCTGCAGCTATCGCCTCCTTCAGATGTCCAGCTGTAGAGTTGATAACCACATACTCCTTAGCCGTAGCATCATGGCTCACGAGGTCGTTCTCCCATGGGGTGATGCTTTCGCTTATCAGGGTGAGCTTGTAGGCACCAGTGCCTGCCTGCTTATCCACCTTGATACCGAAGTTCATCATCTTGCCTGCCACGTAGGTAAGTGCCTCGTTCTTAGTGAATTTGTAAGGCACACCACCGATGGTGATGCTAAAGAGGGTGGTACCAGCTGCCACGGTTTGAGGGATGACGATGGTACGCCATTCGTCACCTACACGTGAAGGGATGGTGGCGGTATTCTCCACACTGCCAGCTACCTTTACTGTACCATCGGCAAGATTGATGCTTGCCTTGCGAGCCACATTGGCTGTCAACACAATCTTCTCTGTGCTAGCCCATTCGCCCTCGGCAAAACCGCTGCCCTGAATCAGGGTAACTCTCGCATTAGACATGCGGTGAGCCATCGGCAGGCGAATCACATTGGTGGTAGGAGCCACGTCGCCCACCTTGCCCCAAAGGAAGTCGCTCGCCTCGTAGCCACCCATCTCGCCTTCGGCTGATGCCTTGCTCTGATCCTTCTGCACCTCAAACTGATAGTCGTCGATGCTCTCAGGATTACCGTATGGGTAGTAACCATATACGTCGATATGGGTATGCTTGTCTTTCCAGAAAAGGTCGTAAGCGGAATCCCACTTATAGTTTGGCTCGTCGAAGGTATGGCGCACATTGTCGCCACGGTTGCCGCTCGCCTTCAGGGTGCCTGGGGTGTTGCCATCATAATCCACGATGTATACACCCATCACATCGCCATTGCAGAAGCCATTGTCGTTGACACGGGTAACGGCTAGCTGGTCGATGTCGCCAGAGAGCTGTATGCGATTGCTGTCGTGTTGGTCATTGTTGCCATTAAACAGGTCGTCGCTACATCCCGTAAGAACCATCATTCCTACGGCTAGCATATATAATAATGTATATCTTAATTTTCTCATGATCACTTCATATATCTGATGAATATTTAGGAAAAGTTCATTCGATGCTCATTCGATGCACATTCGATGCACATTCGATGCTTACTCGGCTGTGCCTCCGTAGTCGATGCCGTCGTCCTCCCACTTCGTGATATTCACGTTCACGCCATTGCTGGTTTTGCTCAGGGTAACGGTAAACTGGTATTTCTTGCCAGCTTCGAAGGCGGTAAACTTGGCATCCTTGGCTAAGTTGTAATCTTTGCCATCCACATTGACGGTGATGAGATTGCCCTCGCCCACAGCTTGTGGCACTAGGATTGCCTTATAGTTATTGTCGCCATCCTTCAGCGGCGTGATGTTGAGGTCATCGCCAGTGGCGGTTGCTATGCCAGTGGATAGATTGACCGAGGCATTCGTCTTGAGTCGGTTGATGAGCACGCTGATCTTGGCTGCCTTGAGCGACGCATCGGTAAAGCCATTGCCTGCCACTAGCTTGATGACCATCTGGCTCATCACGTGCTTGGCATCTACCTTCACTGCATTCTCGGTAGGAGCCACGTCGGTGGTCTTGCCTATCAGCAGGTCGGCAGCCTTATAATTCGCCTCTTGGCTCTGGTCGGCTTTCACGCTCCAGGACATTGCCTCCACGCTGCCCACACTGGCTGCGTATGGATAATACAGATAGAAGTCGGCATGGGTGGTGTTGTCTTTCCAATAGGATTGGGTGGCAGGTGTCCATGTGCCGTTAGTATAGGTATACTTGCTATTGTCTACATAGTTGCCTGATGCCATCAGGCTTGCCGCCGAGCCATCTGCATTGTGGTTTACGATGTACACGCCAATCATGTCTCCGGCTTCGAAGGCATAATCGGTAGCACGACTGCTCATCGTGGTACTGATGTTGATAGGTAACTTCTCCGAAGGTGTCGGAGTAGGTGTAGGTGTAGGAGTCGGCGTCGGTGTTGGCGTCGGATCAGGGTCATTGCTTCCCCCGCCTCCAGAGCATGCGCAAAGTGCTAGCAATGCACATGCCACGATGGTAAGATGTTTCATATCAGCCATACGCTCTTCTGTTATTAGTTATAAATTTATTTGCAAAGATAGATAAAAAAGTTATAACTTGCAAGTTCATAATGGTTCATTCTTGAAAAAAGTAGGATTTTAGTGCGTTTTTCTGTAGATTTATTGCTATAAAACATAAAAAGGGAAACCACAAATTGTGATTTCCCTGATTTTATACGCTAGTTCTTGATGATGGCGTTGACGTCTTCGATGGTGCGATTGAATGGGCCGTTGTGCTCCAGTTTGATGGTACACATGGCTGCTGCAAACTTGCCCGCCTCGGTAGGTGTGGCTCCCTGCAATCGCTTGTACAGGTAACCAGCCGAGTAAGTGTCGCCACACCCCGTGGCATCCACCACCTCGTGAGGGGCATAGGCAGGAACCTCATAGAAGGTATCGTCCACATAGATGAGCGAACCCTCGCTGCCCAGCGTGATAATCACCTCGGTTACGCCCCAAGAGTGTATGAGCTTGGCTGCCTCGTGGGCATCCTTTACCCCCGTGATGGTCTCCATCTCTATCTCGTTTACCTTGAGATAATAGGTATGCTTCAGCACCTCTTTTTTCTCTTTCCAGTCGATGGCGTATACCTTCTCGTCCTTCACCTCTCGCAGATAGCCCTGCACATCAATGGATACATGGCCCTTCTCAGAGAGATATTCCACTACTTCTGGAGAGAAATCATCGCTCAGGAGGCTACCCAGGTGATATACCTTGGCATCGATATGCTCCAACTGCTGGATGGTGAATGGATCTGCCTTGGCTAGCACTCGCTGCTTGCGCTCATTCTGGTTCTCACCATAGATGTTCTCAAAGAATACGGTGTTGCGAGAGGCATTCAGCGTTACGTCGATGCCTGCCTGGCGCATCTTTTCCACAGGTTCTGTCTCCGTAGGGTCCATAGCCGTAACCAGTGAGAAACTCACGTCCTTGGGCAGTTGGTTGATGGCATAGGCAAAGTAAAATGAAGTGCCACCTGCCATGTATACGGTGCGATTGGGGGTCACTATCTTGTCCTTGGTGATGTGACCTATACAACAAATATCTATCATTCTTTTTATTTATTTTGGATGCAAAGGTACTAAAAAACTTTGAAGTAAATTTGAATTTCCTGCATTTTATTTTGTTTTGTCCGCAAAATGGTGTACCTTTGCACTCGATTTAGACATTTAGAACATTATTTTGAGAAAAAAGATAAGTAACGTATATCAGTATTATGTGGTTTGATAATTTGATCAACGTGCATTCGGCGGTGCAGGGCATCGTCATCCTTTCATTGATATGTACCCTGGGTCTTGCCCTTGGCAAGATTCATGTCAAAGGTATATCCCTTGGCATAGCCTTCGTATTCTTTGTGGGCATCGTGGCAGGTCACTTGGGGCTTACCATCGACCATAACATGCTGGAGTTTGCCGAGAGCTTCGGTCTCACCATGTTTGTGTATGTATTGGGATTGTATGTAGGTCCTAACTTCTTCGGTTCGATGCGCCATGAGGGCATCTCGCTCAATCTGTGGAGTATGGCTGTCATTTTGGTGGGCACGCTCTTCTCCCTGGGGTTGTGCTATGTATTGCCAGTGAGTTTGCCCGATATGGTGGGCATTCTCTGTGGTGCCACCACCAATACCCCTGCCCTGGGTGCGGCGCAGCAGGCATTGCAGCAGCTAGGAATGCCTAGCGGCGGTGCGGCTTTGGGATGTGCTGTCACTTATCCCCTGGGTGTGGTGGGCGTTATCTTGGCGATGATGCTCTTGAGAAAACTCTTTGTGAAGCCAGAGGACCTGGAGATACGTCGTGGCGATGACGACGACCATACCTCCATCGGACAATATGTGATTGTGAATCCTGCCCTCAATGGCTGCACTATCGCCGAAATCTCGATGATGACCCATCGCAAGTTTATCATCTCTCGAGTGTGGAGGGGCGATCAGGTGATTGTGCCTCAGGCAGATACCGTGCTCCATACAAAAGATAATGTGCTCGTGGTAACCAATAAGGATGAGGCTTCGGCGATGCAGATACTCTTTGGCAAGAAGGTGGACAAGGAGTGGAACAATGAGAAGGTGGATTGGAATGCCATTGATGCCAAGGTGGAGAGCCGCATCATCGTGGTTACTCGCCCTGGATTGAACGGCAAGCGACTGGGGCATCTACAGATGCGTAATAGTTATGGTGTGAACGTGAGTCGCGTGTTGCGTGGTGATATCCGCCTGCTTGCCACCGATGACTTGATATTGCAATATGGTGATCGCCTCACCGTGGTGGGCGACCCTACCAGCATCGACCATGTGGAGCAATTCCTCGGCAATGCGGTGAAGACGCTGAATGAGCCAAACCTCGGTGCCATCTTCCTCGGCATCATCTTGGGATTGGCCATTGGTACCATCCCATTGAATATCCCTGGCATGACAGCCCCTGTGCGACTTGGTATCGCCGGTGGTCCTATCGTGATGGGTATTCTGATAGGTGCCCTAGGTCCTAGAGTGCATTTCATCTCTTATATGACTCGCAGCGCTGGCTTGATGCTCAGAGAGTTGGGACTCTCGCTCTATCTCGGTTGCCTGGGATTGGAGGCTGGTGGTCAGTTCTTCGAGACGGTCATCCGCCCTGAGGGCTTGATGTGGGTAGGCATAGGCTTCCTCATCACGGTAGTGCCAGTGGTCATCGTAGGTTTCATCATCCTGAAGACGAAGAAGTACGACTTCGGTAGCATCTGTGGCATCCTCTGTGGCAGCATGGCCAACCCGATGGCTCTGACCTACGCCAACGATACGCTGGATGGCGATACCCCTAGCATCAGCTATGCCACGGTTTATCCATTAGGTATGTTTGTGAGGGTCATCATCGCCCAGATCATCATCATGTTCTTCGTATAAACGAACGGTTGTAGCGTTACACCGTTACAGCGTTACAGTGGAAAATCTGCCTTTCTCATGATGGTCATTGTCTTGCCCGTCAATGGATGATTGAATGTGATTTCTTCGGCATGGAGGTAGAGGCGAGGAGCCTTCTCATTGCCATAGAGTGGGTCGCCAAGGATGGGGGCATTCAAACCCTCGTGATGGGCGCAATGCACTCTAAGCTGATGGGTGCGACCTGTCTTCGGAAATAGAGCCAAACGAAGATGATGGCGTTCTTCACTCCCTAGCACCTCATACTCCGTGATGGCCTCCTTGCCCTGCTCGTGATTCACGATTTGGCGAGGGCGGTCGAGGTAATTGGGCATCAGGGGGAGGGAGATAATGCCACGATGGTTCTCTCCGCTTGCCAAGCGAAGTATTCTCTCTTCTGCTTCCTTATCTTTTGGGCATACGATAGCTACATATTTCTTCTGCACGTGATGATACAGGAAGGCTTGCTGCAATCGGTGATAGGCAAACTCCGTCTTGGCGATTATCATCAAGCCGCTTGTTGCCATGTCCAGGCGATGCACGATAAGTGGACCTTCGGCTTCGGGATATTGCTTCCTTGCCCAAGCATAGATGGAAGGCTGATGAATGTCCTTGCCAGGTACAGACAGCAACCCCTCAGGCTTGTGGATAACAGCTAGCTCACGGTCATCATATAAGATTTCTACTTTATTATATATGTGGGCGTCAGAGGCGGATGACTCAAAGATGCTGGCAGGCAACATCCAGTGGAGGATAGGCTTGCACTTGCCATTGCATGCTGGATAATATTGCAGATGATGGCGAATCTCCTCCTTAGGGCTCTCGCCCCACCAAAACATCGCCATTTGCAGTGGCTTCAAACCATGCAGGTAGGCATACTGCAAGAGTTTTGGCTCGCAGCATTCGCCACTGCCAGCAGGAGGCACCATCTTCAAGGCTGCCACTCGGCTGGTAATTATATTCTGATTGCCCAGTAATGCCTCGTCTCGAAATATCTCCAATAAGTCCTTGCTCTCGCCTTGATAGTTGAGCATACGGAATTGCATGAAGAGCCATTGCTGCAAGGCATCGGATAATGTCTTGCGCAGTTGCTTCATCTGCTGTAGATTCTCTTGAAATTCAGCATATTCTGTTTCGAGCGTCGTTTTTTCTGACAACGCTTTCTTGAGTCTTCTCAATTCTGCCTTCATAAATTGGCTTTCCTTGATCATCATCTGTTCTTCCTCTGGGGATAAACCTGAGTCATCTGTTGCTCCATTTTCCTTGGCAGCAAGCAAGGCTTCTTGCCTGCGGGCATCTCGCTTCGCCTTCGCCTCCTTCATCTTCTCCTGATAGGCGGCGATGGTGCGCTGTCGCTCTTGCTGCAAATCATGGATGATATGCTTTGCCTCCTTCATCTTTTCATCAGAAGATAAACGGGCGATGGCACGATTCAGATTCGTGATTTCTGCCTCATGCACCTTGAAGTATCCATCGGGTTGCAGGTAGTCGAATACGGCAGGCACGAAATCCTCCCAGTCGCTCCTGCCCCCTATCTGTCCGCTATAGGCAGCAAGATAGCCTATCTCTCGCTGTTTTTCCACGATGAGCACGCCAAACATTTTGCCCTTGTCTATCTCCTCTCGCCAGTCTTTTCGCTCCGCGAGATACGCTTGCAGCTCCTTGCATACCATGATGCAAAGAGGATGCGGCTCATAGTCGAGCGGATTGTTCATCCCCTCGGGTATGTTGATATCAGAATATCTGTTGATGTCTATTGGATGGTATATCATGCTGCAAAGTTAATAAAAATATTCAATAATTATCTTCTATTGAATGAAAAAGTATGTTTTTTGGCTAATTTTTAGTACCTTTGCATCCAGAAACTTTTATAGACAATAACGATAAGATAGCAAAAAGACATGACCAAGAATAGTAACTTCTTTTATCATCTGGTGGCTTTCGTCACGGTAGCCATTTGGGGCACCACCTTTGTTTCTACCAAGGTACTGATGCTCAATGGACTTTCGCCTGCGCAGATTTTTACCCTGCGCTTCTCCATTGCCTATGTGTTGATGCTCTGTTTCAACCATCGCCGCCTCTTCTGCGACTCCTGGAAGGATGAGGTTAAGATGGCGCTGCTCGGCATCACGGGCGGCTCGCTCTATTTCCTCAGTGAGAACGAGGCGATGAACTATACCACCACTACCAATACCTCGCTCATTGTATGCTCCTGTCCGCTCTTCGCCACTCTACTGGTGCGCTTGGTGTATCGCGACTCCAATCGCATCAATGGCATCCAGCTCTTGGGCTCCTTGCTCGCCTTCGTGGGCATGATCATCGTGGTGTTGAATGGCAGGTTTGTGCTCCATCTCTCGCCAGTGGGCGATGCCTTGGCATTTACGGCTTGCATATGTTGGGCCATCTATTCGCTGCTGATGAAGGCGGTGTCGGGCGATTACAGTGCGGCATTCATCACGAGGAAAGTCTTCTTCTATGGCGTGCTCACCATCATTCCTTATTATCTCATCATTCCGGGTTTCCCACCATTGGAGGTCTTCGCCCGTCCGCAGGTCATCGGCAATCTGCTGTTCCTGGGTTGTCTAGCTTCCATGATATGCTTCCTCACTTGGAACTGGTGCATCGCCAAACTGGGAGCGGTGAAAGCCACCAACTGGGTATACTTCAACCCTATCACCACCATGATATTCGCCTCATGGGTATTGGGCGAGAAGATAACCCCTTACTTCCTGGCAGGAGCCGCCTGCATCCTTTTGGGTATGTATATAGCGGATAAGAAGACGCAAACGATGAATTAGTACGTCTTCTTGCTATATTCGCTCGGGGTGCAGCCAAACTGTTTCTTGAAACTGGTGGAGAAGTGGGAGAGGGTGTTGAATCCAGTCATGTAGGCTATCTCCGATATGTTGTATTTCCCCTCTACTATCAGGGCGGCGGCACGGTTGAGCTTGTAAGTCTTGAAGAAGACGCTAGGGTTCTCGCCAGTCAGTCCTTTTACCTTATAGTATAGTTTGGTACGAGATATGTGCATCAGTTCCGTTGCCTTGTTCACATCTAGTTCAGAGTTGGCTAGTTCTTGCTCCATGATTTTGTACAGTTCGTCCATGAAGGCTTTGTCTTGTGGCGACAGCACCTCCTCTACGCTCTTGTCTGTTTGGGTGGCGTTGTTCAGGATGGTCTTTGCCTTCTCTCTGTTGGTGAGCAGGGAGTTGATCATAGCCAGCAACACCTTAGGGGTGAATGGCTTGGTAACATAGGCTTCGGCGCCACTGTTCAGTCCTTCCACCTGATTCTCTGGGGTGGTCTTGGCGGTAACGAGAATCACAGGGATGTGGCATAGCTGTATGTCTTGCTTGATGGCTTTACACAGTTCGTAGCCACTGATGCCTGGCATGACCACGTCGCTCAGGATGAGACTTGGCTCTTCCTCACGGATGGCTTTCAGGGCACTCTCCGCATCAAAGCGATAGATGACGTGATAGTCTGTTGCCAACAAGGTGCGAAGATAATGCACCACCTCGGTGTCATCATCTACGATAAGAACCTTTGGACGGTTGTCGCTGCCATCTTCCTGCTCTATCTTATTGGCTATCATAGAATCTTTCTTGGCGGAAAGTTCCATCTTTTGCTCTTCCTCCAAGTTTCTCTTCTCGGCATCAGAATAGATTTCCTCATGGGTTGGTATTGCAAGCGTAAAGACTGCTCCCTGGCAATCCTTGCGGTTGTTGGCAAACAACTTTCCATGATGGAGAAGGGCAAGGCTGCGGGCATAGTAGAGGCCGATGCCAGTACCCCAGTTGATGGTACTAGCCGACTGGTTGTTCAACTGATAATAGCGCTTGAAGATGTTGTTCAGTTCCTTTTCTGGTATTCCCTTGCCAGTGTCGGCAACGGTTATCTTGACCCATTGCATCCCTTTCTTGTCTATCTCCGAATCCAAGGTGACATCTATTTTTCCACCACGAGGTGTAAACTTCATGGCATTTGACATGAGGTTGTTGATGATTTTCTCCAACTTGTCAACATCCAGCCAGATGAGATAAGAACCTTCTAAGCCATGGCAGTTGAGTGTGATGCCTTTTTCCTCGGCATTGACGATAAACAAGTCTATGATGCGCTGCATCTCTGTAACGATGTCGCACAATTTGACATGTAATCGGAGAGTGTCGTTCTCCAGTTTGTTGAAGTCGAGCAACTGGTTTACCAATTTGAGCATTCTGTTCACGCTTCTGTTGATGATGTTGAGCAACTGTTTGTTGTGCTTGTTGATATCGGTGCTCTCGCAGAGTTGCTCCATAGGTCCTGAAATCATCGTCAGAGGCGTGCGGAACTCATGGGAGATGTTGGCAAAGAAGCTCATGTTCATCTTGTTGATGCGCTGTTCTTGTTCCTTTTCTACCTCAGCCTTCCTAGCCATTTCCTTTTCCATATTGATGCGTTGCTTGAATCGTATGTAGGCATAGCCTGCGCCAGTTGCCAAGAGGATATAGAGGCACCATGCCCACCAAGCGTTCCATGGCTCTGGGGCGATAGATACCTTGATGGACTTTTCGGCGATGGTGTGGTTGTTGTCGTTGCCCACGATCTTCACCTTGAAGGTATAGCAGCCAGCTGGCAGGTTGGAATAATAGGCCTCGGTATTGCTGCCAGCATCGACCCATGATTTGTCAAAGCCTTCCAGTTGGTAGAAATAGTGGATGCGCTTGTAGTCACTGTAGTCGATGGCGGAAAAGGAGATGCTAAAGCTGTTCTCCTTGTAGCCCAGGTGGATATGAGGAGAATGCTCCATGCTCTCCTCTATGTTGCCTTTTTCCTTGGCTTGTACGAGATTGTTATGCACCTTTAGGTTCTCAAACAGCAAGTTGATGGGCTGGTTGGTCGTAACGTTCTGAGGGTTGAAGATGGTGAGACCGTGGGTACCACCAAAGATAAGTGTGCCGTCTTTCAACTTGCAGGAGGCACGGTCGTAGAACTGGAAACCACCGATGCCATCAGCCTCCTTGTAAGAGGTTATCTTATGGGCTTTGATGTCCAACTTGTTCAATCCATACATGGTACTCACCCAGAGGTTGCCATTCTTGTCTTCCTCGATGCTGGAGATGTCAGAGCATGACAATCCTGGGATAGGCTGCATTCGATGGGTGTTGGCATCATATTTTAAGAGCCCATTGGTGACGGTGCCAAACCAAATGTTGCCCTTGCTATCTTGGAGCGTCTTTGTCGGGATATAGACACTGCGCTTGATACACTTCTTCCAATCAGTGGGATTTACCTTAAACTCTCGGATGACCTTCGTCTTGCCATCTATTTCCAATATCGGCTTATAGAAAGCAGATACGAGCAGATTGCCATTATTGAGGCAAATGATGCTTGGGATGAAAGTAAAGGTAGATGGGAACAACTGCTTCTTGGTCATGGTTCCATCTTGATGAGAAATGAGATAGATATCCACACCTGCTGTGGAAACCCACATGTTGCCCTGCTTGTCTTGTGCAAATTCCATAGGCATAAAAATGGGATAAGAATCTACAACGCGCAATTCTCCGTTTTCATACTTACACTTGGCGACGTTCTCCGCATCGGCAAGCCAGATATAATTTCTGGCATCTACATAGAGATTGGTGATGATGTTCTTTTTATCATCATTGCTATTTTGATATACCTTGGGTATCTTTTTGATTTGCTTGTTCTCCAAGTCATAGACATAGATGCCATCTTTCTTGGTGGCAATCCAAAGATGGTTCGTGTGATCTGGTACAATGGCGAGTACAGCTTGCTTGCCCACGGAGCGTTGCAAGGCAAGGTTGCTGTTGAACATGTCTTGATAACGATAGATGGTCTTCACGCCATCCTCTTCTGAACCGAGCCATAAGTTGCCTTTTGAGTCGGTGAAGATTTGGCTTACTTGCATATTGCCCAAGTCAAATGGGAAGTTCTTGTCGCTTTGATGGACGAGTTTGTGATGGTTGTCGAGCAACCACAAGCCATGCTTGGTAGTATTGAGCAAGATGCCATTCTTGCCGTATGGATGCACGATGTTCACCATGTCGTGTGGCAATGACCAAGACTTGAGGCTGGCTGGCAGTGCCTGGAGTTGGCGGGTGCGGGTATCGAAGATTTGCATGCCGTCATAGCCAGATAGCCACAGCTTGTGTCCATCTTGCAGATAGGAATATTGGGAATGGCCTGAAAGTTTGATTTCTGCCACTTTCTGGAATGTGTCCGAGCGATAGCCGGTGATGATTTGTGGTGTACGTATCCAGATGATGTCTCGGTCGTCGATGTGGCAGGTCAGGTTGAAGGTGGGTCTTTCTTCCAGTTGTTTCAACTTGACCACGAGTTTGTTAGTCTTTTCGTCATATTGATAGAAGGTATAGCCCGTGGTAAAGAACATTCTGCCGGCTTTGTCTTCCAGTATCTGCGTAAAATTCTTATTTTGCATGGTGAGGGGGATTCTCGTAAATTTGCCCTGCTCATTGTAGTAGCAGATGCCATTGGCCGTAGTTATCCACAGTCGGTTTTTGGAATCTCTGAAAATGCTGCTGATATTGTTGTCGGGCAGCCCCACGGAGTCGTGTACGCAGAAGTATTGGTAGTACTTGTTGCTGTCATACTTATTGAGACCACGGAAGGTGCCAATCCAGATTTGTCCGTATTGGTCCTCGCAGATGCTTTTTACTTTCTTGTTGGATATTTGGTCAGAGAGCACCCATTCTTTTCCCTCATAGGTGTTCTCCTCGTCGGTAGTGTCGTGATGCTGGCAGGCTGATAGTGTCAGCATGAGTCCTAGAAAGACGTACAAAAGTATTTTCTCTTTGCTCATAGCTATTTCGTTATTTTTCTGTTTGCAAAGATACGATAAATCCCTGATATATACAATTTATGAAGGACTTTTAACAAATAGGAAACTTTTTGAACAGATAGAAAACCCCATTTTGAACAAAATCAAAATACAAGAAAACATTTCAGAAAAGGGTGTATTGAAAAAGTGCGTACCTTTGCAGCGCAATTTTGAACAATTATCATTTTTATACTAGTAAACCAAAGGTGTAAAGACAATGAAAAAGTTATCATTATTAGTTATTGCATTATGTATAACATGTGGCAGTGCTTCAGCACAGCAAGCCCTCTTCGGAGGGCAAATGCCACAGTCGCCTGAGATTCATGCCGACAAGACGGTTACTTTCCGCTGTATGGCACCTGGTGCTCAAAAGGTGCAGATTACGGGCGATTTCTTGCCAACTCGCAAGATTGATACCCCGATGGGCAAGTTTGATGCCCCAGGTGTGGCTGACTTGACCAAGGACGATAAGGGTGTGTGGAGCTATACCACCACCTCTCCTCTGTCGCCAGAGTTGTATTCTTATACGATGATGGTGGATGGGGCAAGCGTTACCGACCACTTGAACGTATATACCGTGCGTGACATCAGCAATGTTTCCAACATATTCTTGGTAGATGGTGGCAAGGCAGACTTATACAAGGTTAGCAAGGTGCCCCATGGAACTGTTTCCAAGGTGTGGTATGACGATGCCAAGGCAGGCATTACCCGTCGCATGACAGTTTATACCCCAGCAGGCTATGAGACAAGCAAGGTGAAATACCCAGTGCTCTATCTGCTTCATGGCATCGGTGGCGACGAAGAGGCTTGGATGGACTTGGGACGTGCTTCCCAGATCTTGGACAATCTCATTGCCCAAGGCAAGGCAAAGCCTATGATTGTGGTGATGACCAATGGCAATATCTCCCAGGAGGCGGCTCCAGGCTATACTTCAGAGGGACTCATTGTACCAAGCTTGGGATTGCCTAAGACCATGGAAGGCTCTTTTGAGGTTTCTTTCCCTGAGGTGGTGAAGTTTGTGGATGCTCGTTATCGCACCTTGGCAAATACCCAGAACCGTGCCATCGCCGGTTTGTCAATGGGTGGATTCCATTCCCTCTATATTTCCATCAACAATCCTAAGACCTTTGGCTATGTGGGACTCTTCTCGGCTGCCATAGGCAAGGAACAAAGAAGTGGTGGCGCCAACGAGTACATCTATGATAACTTCGACA
>ERZ1035070.26-NODE-26-length-46688-cov-8.252332_pt1 | contig 46688 bp, 44 predicted proteins | sample MGYA00520603_ERZ1035070 | MGnify/ENA primary metagenome ERZ1035070 (study PRJEB33766, sample SAMN09781695) | gut metagenome | biome: gut microbiome | host: Homo sapiens | place: Madagascar | study: EMG produced TPA metagenomics assembly of the PRJNA485056 data set... | reverse complement strand
AAACTAAACTGAAAAAATAAAAAGGAATAAAGATGACAGAATTAAAGTATAAACGGAACTTTTGTATTACAGCTCACATTGATCATGGAAAATCGACTTTGGCGGACAGGCTTATTCAAAAAGCAAAAATTGTTGACGACCGCCAGATGAAAAATCAAATTCTTGACAATATGGATATTGAACGCGAGCGCGGAATCACAATAAAAAGCCAGGCCGTTACAATTCCATACAAGGCAAAAGACGGACATGACTATGAACTGAATTTTGTTGACACGCCGGGACATGTTGACTTTAGCTATGAAGTAAGCCGTGCGATTGCCTCTTGTGAGGGAGCATTGCTTCTTATTGATGCAACCCAAGGTGTTGAAAGCCAGACGGTTAGCAACCTTTACATGGCGATGGAACATGATCTGACAATTGTTCCTGTCATAAATAAAATCGACCTTGCAAGCGCGGATGTTGAATCTGTAAAAAAGCAAATCGACCATGATTTGGGACTTGAATCTTCTGAAGCTCAGCTTGTCAGCGCAAAAACCGGAGAAGGAATTGACGATTTGCTTGAAGCCATTGTTACAAAGTTTCCGCCGCCTAAAGGTGATGTGAATGCTCCGCTTCAGGCTTTGATTTTCGACTGTCATTATGATGAGTACCGCGGTGTTGTTGTCCATTTGAGAGTAATGGAAGGACGCGTAAAAACTGGCGACATAATCCGCTTTATGAGCAACAATACCGACTATAAAGTAGAGCAGGTTGGTGTTTTCAAAATTAAATATGAAGAAACTGGAGTCCTTGAAGCTGGAGACGTTGGCTACATTATTGCCGGAATAAAAACTGTAAGCGATGTAAGCGTTGGCGACACTATAACTCTTGCTTCAAAGCCTGCCGCTTCTCCTTTGCCAGGATTCAAGGAAGTAAAGCCGGTTGTGTTTTCTTCAATTTACCCGATTGATTCAAATGACTACGAAGAACTCAAAGCGGCAATGGAAAAACTTAAGCTTAACGATGCGTCTCTTATTTATGAAAAAGATAATTCCCTTGCGCTTGGAAACGGCTTTAGGTGCGGCTTTTTGGGATTGCTTCACTTGGAAATAATTCAGGAACGCCTTGAGCGGGATTTTGACCAGATTGTAATTTTTACAGCTCCAAGCGTAAAGTACAAGGTAAAGATTCCTGGCCACGAAGAAATTTTTGTAGACAATCCTGCTGACTATCCTGAAGGAAAAATAGAGTCGTCGCAAGAGCCGTATATAAAAGCTTCAATAATAACTCCTGCCGAGTATCTTGGTTCTATTATGGAACTTTGCTGCCTAAAGCGTGGAACACAAAAAAATATGCAGTACCTTGACGAAAAGCGTGTTGAACTTACTTATGAAATGCCGCTTTCCGAAGTCCTTTTTGATTTTTATGACAAACTGAAATCTTACAGCCGCGGATATGCAAGTTTTGACTATGAGGTTATTGACTACCGTCCGACTGACTTGATAAAAATAGATATTCTCATAAATTCAAAACCCGTTGACGCATTGGCTCAGCTTTGCTACAGACCGAGTGCTGTTGAGCGCGCAAAAGTTGTCTGTGAACGCTTAAAAGGAGAAATTGCCCGCCAGCAGTTTAAGGTTGCAATTCAAGGTGCGATCGGAAGCCAGATAATTGCAAGGGAAACTGTAAATCCTGTTAGAAAAGACGTTCTTGCAAAATGCTACGGAGGAGACGTAACAAGAAAACGCAAGCTTCTTGAAAAACAAAAAGCCGGAAAAAAGAGAATGCTTATGGCTGGAAATGTGGAGCTTCCGCAGAGCGCATTCCTTGCTGTCTTAAAGGAAAAAGAAGATTCTTAAAAATTAAAGAGGCTTGTTTTCCTTCATGGCGATTTCAAGCTGCTTTATGAAAAAATCTGTTTCTGCCCTGATTCTTTTTAGAAACGACTGCTCCATTTTGAATCTGTAGCCATCAGGAAAATGCAGAAAAAGATACTCCCGTTCTTCTGCAATTTTTTTTATCTGCTTGCTAAGAGAAAGTTTTTCAGGCAAGTTATTTCTAAAAGGCGACTTTTCTCCATCTGAAAGCAGGCTTCTAAGTTCTTCAAGTTTTCTTTTTTCCTTTTCACAGAAGCTAGAAATATTTTTATGCGATTCGCATTTTTCTTTTTGCAAATTTCCTTTTGTCGCAAAAAGGTTTCTTTGAGGTATTCCAAGTTTTATTCCTGTGCTTGAGCAGTCAAAAAGATTCTTTTCATTTTGGAACATCAGCTTGAATTGCTGGGCGTATTGCAAAAGAATTTTTGTGCTACATATTTTTTTTCCGTTTTTTGACATGACAGTTTGCGTCGACATGGAAAAAGCCGCATCGTAGTTTTCTATTGGAGTAAGTCTGTTGGAATTTATAAAACGTTGTTTTAAAGCCATTGTGTCTTTTGCATGCGTTGTTCCTATGGAATAGCTAAAATCTAGTCCTGCAATAAAAACTGGAATAGAAGAACTGCTTCTTATTTTTAGCGCAATGTATGTTGCCGCAAGCCCAACAGAACCCATTGGCTCAATAAAATTCCTAATGACGCTTTCTTTTTTTAGATTGTCAAAGAAAATTCCATCCGCATATTTTGTCGCAAACCAGATTATATTTCCGCCAAGAATTTTTGTGGCTTCAGGTCTTGCGCACAAATCCGCAAATAAAAGAATATTTTTGTTTTTTGCACCTAGAAACGTTTTTTCGATTGCAATTTGGCTTTCCATTGTAACAACTGCGTCCGGCGTTATGTTTCTTGCTAGTAATGGAGCCAGCGCAGCATCGACTGTGATTATAAAAAAGTCGTTTGGGGAAAAACTTGAATACGACAAAGTGTCCAGTCCTTCTCCTGCACCCAAAACCAGCAACGGTTTTGAAACTGTTTTTGCAACATCTTCCAATGTTTTTGTATATTCAAGACGCGCAATGTTCCTTAAAAAGTTTTTGGAAAAAAGACGCCCGAATTTTACAAGTGTGATTCTGTTTTTCCAGAATGTGGCGATTATTTCACTTATTGCGTTGACTGTAAAATCAAACTTTTCTTTTGAAAAATTTACTCCCGCACTAAAGTCAATTTTCAATGCGCGCTTTATGCTTCCGCCCTTGCAAATGCTTCTTACATATGAATCTATTTTTTCGCCTTCATTTAACTTGAATAACGGAATGCCTGCGCTGTCGTTTTGCATTGCAAGCTCAAAAAGGTTCTCGTCATTTTCCAACGCGATGATTTCACAATTTTCCGGTAGAAGCGATTTTAGTTTTTTAATTCCGTACCAAAGAAGAGGAGAGCAGGCTATTATGAGAGTTCCGCTCAAAACCTGCATTTTGTCTATGTAAGTTTCAATTGCCTTCGCAGGATTGTACTTTGAATATAAAAAGCGGCCTTTGTATTCTACTGTCTTTAAAACAGAAAAGCCCTGACCGGCACTTACCAGACGGGGCTTCTCCTGAACTGATTCGTTCAATTTATTTCCTGTTTTTGTTTTCGCTCATAAGAGTAATGTAAGTTGCAAAGAAATTGTCTACAACTTTTGGATTTGCAAAAAGAGCGGAATTTGCTGTGTTCAAGTCTGCGTTGCGGATTTCAGTTTCGCTTGCATCTTCCACTTCGTCAGTCTGAATGCCTGTGCATTTTAGAACAACAATGTTCGAGCCAAGAATAAATGGCGAGCTGATTTCGTCTTGCTTTAAAGAAAATGCTGTCTTGTATGCGTCTTCATTTGAAGCGATTCTTGCGAGCGGTCCAGTTTCAGAAACAGAAGAATAAATGCTTGAACTTCCGTAGTTTACAGGGAAAGGCTGAACTTCTGATTTTTCCACATTGAACTTTTTGCATGCGCTGTCAAAACTTGAAATAGCGGCTTCTGAAACAAAGTTTTCCGCAATCTCAAGGAAGTAGTTTTCAATGTAGCTTTTTTCGTTTGAGTTTATGTAGCCAAGAACTGCGTCCTGAACTGCGCTGTCTTCAAAATCCGCCGCCGCTACAGAACCGTCGCACTTGAATATTGAATATCCGCGTTTTGTTTTTATAATTGCGCTGATTTCATCTTTCTGAAGTTTTTCAAGCTCTGCAAGTGAATCCACGTTGTCAAGCATATTTTCAATCTGGTAGCGGTAAGCTCCTGCATATTTTCCATCTGCGTCAGAATAATATTTCTGGGACTTTTCGCTTGCGGCATCTGCAAATGTAATTTCGTTTCCATTTATCTGCTTCAAGAGCGCCTTTGCTTCCTGCTCATCGTCAACTGTGATTACAGAAAGGTCGTATTTGATGAACTTTTCAGCATTTTCTTTTCCGAATTTTACAGCTTCTTCTTTTGGGAAGTTCGCTGTGCTGAATGCAACTGCGTCAAATGAATGTTTTTCTGCCCCCATTGAAGCAAGGAATTTTTTTTCTGCGCCGCTTCTTTTAAGTCCGTACAATGCAGTTCCGTTGAAGGAAACTTCGTTATCAGTTCCGAACAAATCATAGAAATAGCGTCTATAAACAAGGCTTTCTTCGATGTCTTTTCTTAATTTTTCAAGCTCAACTGCGCTTGTCTGATTGTAAGCCTTCTGTGAGAATTTTCCTGTTGAAGGATCTGTGAATCTTTCAATTACGGCTCTGTTTACGGCTTCTTTTGGAACTGCATAGCCTGATTTTTTTACTGAGTCAGTGAACGCCATGTTGATTACAGTCTGATAAAAGGCTTCTCTCATAATGCGGTAGTATGAATTTTCGTCAACTTTGTATCCGCCAGCCTGATATGACTGCGCAAGATTTGAAACCGTAATAAAGAACTTTGTGCCTGGCTCGTAAGTTATGTTTTTTCCGTTATAAGAACCGTAAGAGCTTACCTTCTGTTTGTTAAAGATTGACTGAAAAACCGCACTCGCTCCAAAGGGAAGAAATACCAGCGCCGAAATTACAAGTATGATTACAGCTCCGATTTTTGAACTGTCTTTTTTTGTTTTCTGTTCAGTGATTTTGTTTTCTTGATCCATAAGAAGATTCATCCTTTTTATATATAAATAGAAGTGAAACTATTTTATCATTGTAAAATGCAAGTGTCAATGTAAAGTGCATCTCTAAAAACTGAAGCTTTTAGTGGCTTCATAAAAACTTTCCTGCACATTTTGTCTTTCAATACACAAACTTTCGATTTCATGCTATACTAAATCTATTCGGAGGAATTATGATTCAAAAAACATTGAAAGAGGCTCTTTCTAAAAATGAATATCCAGGACGCGGAATTATTGTTGGAAAATCCGCAGACGGAAAATACGCGGTTTCTGCCTATTGGATTATGGGAAGAAGCGAAAACAGCCGCAATAGAATTTTTGTGGAAGACGGAGACGGAATCCGCACTCAGGCATTTGATCCTTCAAAACTTACAGATCCAAGCCTTATAATTTACGCGCCTGTGAAAGTTCTTGGTTCCAAGACAATTGTAACAAACGGCGATCAGACAGACACAGTTTATGACGGACTTAAAAATGGACTTAGCTTTGAAAAATCTTTGAAGTCAAGAATGTTTGAGCCGGACTCTCCGAATTTTACGCCGCGCATTTCAGCCTTGCTTGAAGTTGAGAATGGAAATTTTAATTTTTCAATGTCGATTTTAAAGAGCGACTGCGGAAACGAATCTTCTGTAAACAGATACACTTTTGACTTTGAAAATCCGCGCGCAGGAATCGGCCGCTACATTCACACTTATATGCAGAACGGAAATCCTCTTCCTAGCTTTGAAGGTGAGCCTGAGCTTTTGGAACTGGACGGAACTTCTATAGAAGAAACTGCAAATTCAATCTGGGAAAACTTAAATGAAGACAACAAGGTCTCGCTTTTTGTGCGCTTTATTGAAATTGCAACAGGAAAAGCCCAGACAAAAATTATAAACAAGAACTAGAGATGTTTTTATTATTATTTCAGCGATTTCAAGAGGGTAAGAACTTTTTGGAACGCTGAATTTTCCTTTTTCATTTCTCTGGACCCTCTCGTTATATTGCATAAAGACAAATTGTATTTTTTTGCAATTTCGCGCTGGGTTGTTCCTTCGTCAAGTTCCTTTACAAGACTCCATCTCTTGGAAAAATCCTTTAATTCAGACTTTGTAAAAAGACAGCCGAAAAAATCAAATATAAGATTTTCGTCCTGAATTTTTGAAAGAAGCATGCATATTTCTTTAATCTGATCGTTCTGGCTGTTTTTTGTTTCTGGCATTTTTACCTCTAAAAGAATGATAATCCAATTGCATTAAAAAAGCAAACTGTCTTTAAAATAAAAAGACCGGCTTTTACGCCGGCCATGCCTTTTGGCATCCAGGCTCCAATGGGTGGGAGGGGATAAATTGAACACCTGGTAATTTATATATCGGAGCGCATTCCGTTTTTCTTGAATTGTTTTTTTTATTGTTTAGCTTGAAATTCAAGTTTTATAGTTTAATGTCATTATCGGGCTTGACCCTGCGATGTTTCTGAAAGAAACTATGTTGATAATCTATTGAAATTTTACAGCAAGATTACTAACCGAGTTTGCTATGCAAACATTGCGGTGTCAAGCACGGCAATGACACTTAAATGGTTGGTTAAATATTTGTTGAATTTGCGGCTTTATTCGTCCGTTTCTTCAATAGTTGCGTCAATGTTTACAGAAATATTGTAGCTTCGCCCATCCAATGCTGAAACTGTCTTTGTTATTTCGTAGTCGCCAACAATGAATTTTACGGTGTGGTCGCCGCTTGTTGTATAGAACTGTTCTACTGGAGCCGTGTATTCGTCATTGTCGAATGCTATTTTTGTACCTTCTGGCGCAATGAGCCTGATTATTGGCTTTATTTCCCTAAGTGAAATTTCAATGCTTGAAGTCTTTGCCTGCTCAACGCTTACAGTGCGCACTTCATTACGATAAGAGCCGCTTACGATGTTTACGTTATGGCTTCCTGCTGGAACAAGAATGTCTTTTTTGCCAAGCTCCGACTGTTTTCCGTCAACAAAAACAGTGAATTCTTTTTCATCTTCGTTTTCTGGAGAATTTATGGCAAGAGAAATTTTCCCTTCATTTGAAAGAATCGGATATGCACACACGCTGAATTTTGACTTTGAAATGGAATCGCTTGAGCCTTTCATTGCGAGCTGAAGCCTGAAGAACAAAAAGCCGTCGGCATTTGCAGGAATCATCTGCGCCATATATGAATATGCATCGCTTTTTATTGAATTGTTTTTCTTTGTTGGAACTTTTATATTAAAACTTAAACTTTCACCGAACGTTCCGACTTCCGCCCTTGTTCCGCTGTAGTCAATCAGTTTTGCATCTGGAACTGGTGAAATTCCTGAATACAAAGACCATGCTACGGAATCCCTCCATTCTGCGACTATTTTTGGAACTTTTATTGAAATTTCAATTCCTTCTATAAAAGTCTTGTCTTCCGGAAGTTTTATTACAACTGCATCGTTTACGCCTGCTTCAACTGATTTTTTTTCAAAAAGTGAATCGATTGCAATTAAATTTGTCTTGCGCACACGGAAAGGCTCGGCTTTTAACAGAAAGATTCCGCAGAAAGCCAAAAGCATCAAAGAGAAAACTTTTTTGTTTTTCCTAGCAATGCAAGATTTCATGTTGATATTATAATCTTAAATCTTCTATATTTCTAGTGTAATTTCTTTTATTTTAAGTATTTTCCGGGATTTAATGAAGAGCCGTTCTGCTTTATTTCAAAGTGAAGATGCGGCCCTGTTGAAAGTCCTGTTGTTCCGACTTTTCCGATTTTCTGTCCTGTTGCAACCGCTTCTCCTTCTTCGACTAGGATTTCAGAAAGATGGGCGTAGGAGCTTTCCATTCCGCCTGCGTGGGAAATTACGATGTGGTTTCCGTAGATTTTGTTTCCTCTTTCCACGGATTTTACAATTCCAGTTTTGCAGGCAAATACAGAAGTTCCCGTCGGAGCTGCAAGGTCGATTCCTTTATGAAACTGCCATCTGCCGGTTATGGGGCTTTGACGTTTTCCGTAGTCGGAAGTAAGAATGCTTTTTTCTAGCGGCATGGACATTCCGGGATTTAAAAAATACGCCCGTTCAGCCGGACTGAATCTTTCGCCGGGAATAAAATAGAAAATTCTTCCGTTTATTTTGTACTGCTCAAATTTTCCTTGCATTATTTTTTCTTTATGCTCGTTTGCAAGCAGAAATTCAATGGAAGTATCAGGAAACTCCGGGATAAAAATTCCGTTTGCGGAAGGAAGAATTATTGTTTTGCCTTCAAGAAGCTCGCCGCTGTTTTCTATGGAATTTGCGGTTGACAAAGTTTCCTGCCAAATGCTGCATCTTGCCGCCATGGTGAAAATTGTGTCGCCTTTTTTTGCTTTGTATGAATAGAAAGCCGGAACGCTTGTATTTGACTTAAAAAAATCTTTTTGGCACTGCTGGACTTCCTGTTGGTACTGGGAAAAAAGAAAGTCGCGCGATTCCAAAGACGGAATTTGCGGAAAACTTTGCGACCATACACAAAAAAGTGAAAAAAATGTTCCTACGATAAAAAAAAGTTTTTGCTTCATAAAAAAAGGGCTGCTCAAGAAAATATTCCTGAACAGCCTTGTTCTTTAACAGCTTGTGGCTGTTATTCTTCTGAGATTGCTCCAACTGGACATACAGAAGCGCAAGATCCGCAGCTTACGCAGTTGTCAGCATTAATCTGACGCTTGTCGTTTACTTCGCTGATTGCTTCTGAAGGGCATTCGCCTTCGCATGCTCCGCAGTTGATGCAGTCCGATGAAATTTTGTAAGCCATAAAATACCTCGGTTTGTGTGTGTGGAAAACTTCTATTCATAGAAATCTTCTAAAAAAATAATACTTGAAATTTGCTAAAAAGGCAAGTTTTGTTTTCTGTTTTAAGTGAAGCAAATGTCTTGCCATACAGAAAGGTTCAGCTAAGGCTGAATTTTTCCGTCTATAAGCCTAGATGACGGCACTGATGCGTCTGCATTAAAACAGCGATGCGTACTACATTTAAACACCAATCCGTGCTATAGTTGCCGCGCCCAAAAAGACGCGGTCCAGTTATACACATTGCCCGGCGCGGGGCAAAAACGCTATTCGAATGAGCGAACAACGCGGAAGCCGGTAACATAGTCCCCTTCGCTCGGGTTTTTCATGCCCCGGCTGTCAACAGAGCAGATGTTGTCGTAGTTGCACCAAGAACCACCACGTAGAGAGCGGAGAGAACCGGACGGCACACCTTCAGCAGGCGTATAGCTTGGTATGTTCTCTCTCCACCAGTCCCAGCACCATTCCCATACGTTTCCGCTCATGTCATAAAGTACGTAGCCGTTCGGTTTCTTTCTTTTTACTTCCCTTGTTCCTGTGTCATACTCATACCCATATTTTGCATACCACGCAACATCATCTATATCGTCGCTTCCGGCGTATTTATAGTTTTCTCCGCCTCGTGCTGCCCATTCCCATTCGGCATCTGTAGGCAGGCGGTAGCCGTTTGCTTTCCAGTCGCAAGTTACGGCGTTCCATGTATCATCGCTTTTTGTCGGTACTTCTCCCCACTTGTCCGGGTCGGTAGAATCTTTTATTTTGTAGCACGGTGTCAAGCCTTCCTTTATAGAACGTTTATTGCAGTAGACAAGTGCATCATACCAGCTTACTTCATTTACAGGGTTGTTGTCCGGATTTCCGTCTACATTCGCCATGTAAGAAGGAGTACTACCCATTACATCTTTCCATTCCGCCTGCGTTACTTCGTGGTCGCTCATCCAAAATGATTTTATCTCAAGTCTACGTTCGCTTACAAATACTTCTGATTCCGGTGTCCAACTTTCGCTTCCTATGATTGAAGCAGCCGGAATTTTTACAAAGTCTTTTGAAATTTCTCCACTTCCGCCTGAAGTTTCTCCGCCAGAAGTTTCTCCACCAGAAGTTTCTCCACCAGAAGTTTCTCCACCAGAAGTTTCTCCGCCTGAAGTTTCTCCACCAGATGTTTCTCCACCAGATGTTTCTCCACCAGATGTTCCGCCACCAGATGTTCCGCCGCCGGAGCTTCCGTCAGAGCAGCCTGCAAATGCAAATGCAAGCACCATGGCAGCCAGCACGGCTGAAATTTTAGCAAACTTTTTCATAAGCCCGCTCCTTAAAAACAATAGATTCCGCTGAAAAAATTCAGCAAGTCTATTGTACCCCCCCCGGGATTTGTCAAGTGGGTTAGTAAGTTTTTTGCTGATTTTTTGACTGCCGCCTCTCTTTCCGCCGCTGTTTTTTGAACGCATTATTAAATTCAATTTGAATCGTTTTATGACAAAGATGATTTCTGTGTATCTTTTCTTTTTCTACTTTAAAACTATTTTTATTTATGGTATCTTTTTAAAAACTTTTTTGAATTCAGTGCATAAAATTAAAAAAAATGTATATAAAGTTATAAAATCTTAAATTAAGAAGTTTGGAGTTTTAGTTTCCGCAGCTTTTTGTTTAAGATTTTATTCCTGATGTTATATTGGAGAAAAAAAATGGCTAAGACAGAAGAAAAATTTCCGGTTGAAATGTCGGAAAAGTTAAAGGCCTTAGAGGCTGCAAGGCTTCAGATTGAAAAGCAGTTCGGCACAGGCTCTTTGATGAAGCTTGGAACAAAAACAGATACCGCTTCTATTGACGTTGTTCCTTCAGGCTCAATATTGCTTGACGAGGCTCTTGGAATTGGAGGCTATCCGCGCGGACGTGTAATTGAAATGTACGGTCCTGAAAGCTCTGGAAAAACTACTCTTGCGCTTCATGCTGTAGCGGAAGCTCAAAAACTTGGCGGAATTGCGGCTTTTATTGACGCTGAGCACGCTTTAGACCCTGTTTATGCCAAAAATCTTGGTGTTAACATTGATGAACTTTGGGTGAGTCAGCCGGATACAGGTGAGCAGGCTCTTGAAATTTGCGAAAACCTTGTTCGCTCTGGTGCTGTTGACATAATTGTTGTGGATTCAGTTGCCGCCCTTACTCCTCAAAAAGAAATTGAAGGCGAGATGGGAGATTCCGTTATGGGACTTCAGGCTCGTCTTATGAGCCAGGCACTTAGAAAGCTTACTGCCATTGTCGGAAAGAGCAAGTGCATTGTAGTCTTTATAAACCAGATCCGCATGAAAATTGGCGTTATGTTTGGAAACCCTGAAACTACAACAGGCGGAAATGCGCTTAAATTCTATTCTTCCATTCGTCTTGAAATCCGCAGAATTGAATCAATTGACGGCAAGGGCGAAGAGGATGCTGTAGGAAACCGCGTGCGTGTAAAAATTGTAAAGAACAAAGTTGCTCCTCCATTCCGCAAGGTTGAACTTGATATTTACTTTGGAAAAGGAATTTCTTCTGCCGCATCTATTTTGGACTCTTCTGTAAAACATGGGCTTATAGACAAACGCGGCGCCTGGTACACAAGAGGAGAAGAAAAAGTCGGTCAGGGAAAGGAAAATGCGGTTGCTTATATAGAAAACAATCCGGCATTTAAAATGGAGCTTGAAAATACTTTGCGTGAAAAGATTTTTCCTGGACAGGTTTTGCGTACAAAAGAGGGCGAAGTTGTAACAAAAGAGCAGATTCTTCAGTATGAAAAGGAAATGCGGGCAAAAGGTGTTGGAACTGGCTCTATCGTTGACTCACCTTCAAAAGAAGAAAAGCCTGCTGAAAAAGCTCCTGACGCAGAAGAAAAAACTGCAAAAGCTGCAAAGTCAAAGGCAGCAAGCCTTGCAAAGGCCGCTTCAGAAGATAAGCCTGTTCCAGATGAGCTTTTCTAAAATTTATGGAACATGTTGTTTTGGGGCTTGGCTCTAATAAAAGTTTCGGGGCGTTTTCTTCACTTGAGCTTTTAAAAAGAGCCTGCTCTTGCCTTGTAGATTTTATACATGGGCTTGAAGTTTCTTCCATATATAGAACTGCGGCCATGTATGTCTGTGAGCAAGATGATTTTTATAATATGGTTGCCGTTGGAAAGTTCAGCGGAACTCCTGATTCTCTTCTTGAAAAAATCCACTCAATTGAACAGAAATTCGGACGCGACAGAAGTCTTGAAGTTAGAAACGGTCCGCGCTCCTTGGACATTGACATAGAGCTTTTTGGAAATCAGACTGTAAAAAAAGAGAATCTTGTGATTCCGCACGAGCGTCTTTTAGAAAGAGCGTTTGTTCTTGCGCCTTTTCTTGAAGTTTTGCAAAAAAATGCCGATGTTAATAAAGCGGACATAGAATTCTACGGAAAAAAACTGGAGCTTTTAAAGGATCAGCGTGTGGAAAAATATTGTTCGTTTTAAAAATATTGCTTCGGAGTGCAAAATGGAACAAGAACGGACAGTTTGCCATAGAAAATTTATGGCAGGAACATTTGAAGGACCTCTTGATCTTTTATGGAGCCTTATACGCGAAAATAAAATAAATATCTATGATATTCCGATTGCGGAAATTACGGAGCAGTTTCAGGACTACCTTGACTATGCTGTGGAGCTTGACTTGCAGGATCTGAGCGAATTCTATCTTTGGGCTGCAAAACTTGCGTGCATAAAGAGCCGCCTTCTTTTGCCTGTTGAAGTCCGATATGACGATGACGAAAGCATGGAAGATCCCCGCGAAGAACTTGTTGAGCAGCTTATTGAATATCAGCGTTTTAAAAAACTTTCTGTTTTAATGGAAGAGCAGGAAGAGCAGAGCGAATGGAGCTTTGAGCGTAAAAAAATAGAAAGAACGCTTCCGTTTGACGAAGATGATTCCCAGTGGAAAAAGATGGACACTTGGGCTTTGCTTCAGGATATGCAGAAGATTTTTAGGAATCTTACAAATGTAAATCCAGACGAGCGTCTTTTGAACATGGGCGAGGATATTGCTCCGAATGAAAAAATAGCCTTGATAAACGAGCTTTTGGAAAAGAAAAGCGAATGCATGTTTACAGACTTGATAACTAGAAAAGGCAACGAACTTGACGTGATTTGTGCTTTTATGGCGATTCTTGAAGCAGTAAAATTGAATTTAGTTGAAATATATCAAAATAAAATGTTTGGAGATATAAAAATATGCAGGAAGCAGAAAGCGGCATGATTTCAGAGGAAAAAAAAGAAGCAAATGAAAATATAGAGGCTTTGGAAGATACCTTGGATGAAGCTGAAAACGACCTTGAAAAGCGCCGGGCAGAATTAAATCTTGATACAGAAACTGCTCTTTTGGAAACTGTTCTTTTTTTGGAAAGCGAGCCTCAGACTGTTGAAAATCTTTCAAAGATAACAAAGATGGCTCCTAATGTAATTGAAGAATGCATAGAGCGTCTAAAAGAAAAATATTCAAATGCGGATTCAGGAATTGAGCTTTCGATGATTATCGGAGGCTGGACTCTTACGCCAAAAAGAGAATGCTTTGACTTTGTAAAAGAGCGGTATGGAAAAAAGAATGAAGGCAGGTTAAGCCGTGCCGCTATTGAAACTTTGTCGATAATTGCTTACAGTCAGCCTATAACGCGTGCGGAAATCGAAAGCATCCGCCATGTAAATGTGGACAACATGATGCGTGTTTTGCTTGACAGAAAGTTTATAAAGGAAGTCGGAAAAAAAGATATTCCCGGAAAACCTGTCATGTACGGCACAACAAAAGAGTTTCTTGAATTCTTCCATTTACAGAGCATTGCCGATTTGCCGCAGCTTGATGAAAAAGAAAGCGAGAGGTTCGAACTTGCCCGTTAATAATTCAAAAGAGAAAAAAGAAGACGTTATGCGCCTTCAGCAGTATATGGCGAAATGCGGTGTTGCAAGCCGCCGTGCCAGCGAAGCGATTATTTGCGCTGGACGCGTTACCGTAAACGGAACTGTTGTAACAGAGCTTGGAACTAAAGTCGACGTCCAAGACAAAGTCTGTGTTGATGAAAAAGAAATCCACCTTGAAGAAAAAAAACGTTATGTTCTTTTAAATAAGCCTTCTGGATACGTGTGTTCCGCAAGCGATGAAAAAGGTCGGCCTGTTGCGGCGGATTTGCTCAAGGAAGCTTATTCGGAGCGTCTTTACAATGTTGGCAGACTTGATATGTTTTCAAGCGGCCTTATTATTTTTACAAACGACGGAGACTTCGCCGCAAAACTTTCACATCCTTCCGCGGAGCTTGAAAAAGAATACATTGTGGACACAAGCCTTCCTATGCCGCGTTTTCTTGCGGATGATTTTATGGACGGAATCAGAATCGACGGAGTTTTCTACCGCTGTAAAGATGCCCGCGAGCTTAATTCACATAGAATGAGAATTGTTCTTGTTGAAGGAAAAAACCGCGAAATCCGCCGTGTATTTGAAAAGTATGAAGTGGGAATAAAAAGCCTTATGCGCATAAGAATTGGCTGCGTTGGAGTTGGAGAGCTTCAGTTTGGGCAGTTCAGGGATTTGACTCAAGACGAAGTTAAAGCCCTTCTTAGACTTTGCAAAAATTAAAAAAGAGGTTGTTATGGTTGTTGCTATAGATGGTCCTGCAGGAACAGGAAAAAGCACAGTTGCTGGAAAAGTCGCAAAAGACTTGAATCTTACATATTTAAACAGCGGAAGTTTTTACCGCGCGCTTACACTTGCTTTGCTTGATTCCGGGATAAATCTTGATGATGAAAAATCCGTAGTTGACTTTGCAAAGAAGCAGAGGCTTGACTATGTGAATGCAAGGCTGATTCTGAACGGAAAAGATGTTGACGATTTGCTTCATCAGGACAAGGTTGATGCTAATGTTTCAAAAGTTTCTTCTTTTGTTGAGCTTCGGCATTTTGTCAATTCAAGAATGAGGCAGATTGTAAAAAGCCTTAGCATAATTTGCGAGGGCAGGGACATGACAACTGTTGTGTTTCCCGACGCGGAATTCAAGTTTTATCTTGATGCCAGCATTGATGTTCAGGCAAAGAGGCGTTTTGATCAGGGAGTCAGCGGACTTTCACTTGAAGAAATAAAAGCCTCCATTATCAAGCGCGATGAAATGGATAGAAACAAGGCGGAAGGCTCGCTAAAAAAAGCAAAGGACGCATTCTATATTGACACTTCTGACTTGACCATAAATGATGTTTGTGCAATAATCGAAAGCAAAATAAAATCAAAAGGGTTTGCTATGGAAAAGGAAGTGGAAAAGAATGGTGCCCAGGGCTCCGACAACATTTACACACAATTAGAAGCATCTATTAATAACATGGAGCCGGTTGAAGACGGTGCTAATGTAAAGGCTACTGTTGTTCAAGTTACAGATGATATTGTATTCGTTGACGTAAACTGCAAGTCAGAAGGAAAAATTCCAGTATCTGAATTTGCTGGAAATCTTCCAAAAGAGGGAGATGTAATTACAGTATATCTCGTAAGTCAGTTTGGAAAAAATGGTCCTGTTGTTTCAAAACAGAAGGCCGATGAAAAACGTCTTTGGGAAGAGCTCAAGGTTGCTTCTGAACAGAAAACTCCTGTAGAAGGTGTTATTTCTTCTGTTACAAAAGGCGGATATATGGTTAATCTTGGCGGTGGAATTTCTGCATTCCTTCCAATCAGCCAGGCAGATGCTCAGAAAGTTGAAAAAGAAGACAAGCTTATCGGCGTAAAGTCTAAGTTCTATGTTGAGCGTCTTTATAGCAACGGCAAACGCAATGTTGTTGTAAACCGCCGCAAGTATCTTGAAGAGCAGATTAACGAAAATCGCGATAAATTCTTTGAGACTGTAAAGATTGGCGACACAGTAAAAGGTGTTGTAAAGTCATTCACAAGTTTTGGCGCATTTATTGACCTTGGCGGATTTGACGGTCTTCTTCACATCAATGACATGAGCTGGGGACACGTAACTCGTCCAAAGGATTTTGTAAAAAAAGGTCAGGAAATCGAGCTTAAGGTTATCCGCCTTGATCCAGAGGGAAAGAGAATCAACCTTTCTCTTAAGCATTTTACAGAAGATCCGTGGGTTCACTTTGAAGAAAAATACCATGTAAATGATATTGTAAAGGGAAAAGTTACAAAAGTTCCTGATTTCGGTGCATTTATTGAGCTTGAAGAGGGAATTGAAGGTCTTGCGCATATTTCTGAATTCAGCTGGACAAAGAAAATCAACAAGCCGTCTGACATGGTAAAAGAAGGCGATGAAGTTGAATGCATGATTCTTGGCTATGACATTCAGGGCGGACGCGTTTCTCTTGGTCTTAAGCAGGTTACAGAAAATCCTTGGGACTCAATTGCTGACAAATATCCTGTTGGAACAAAGATTTCTGGAAAAGTTGTAAAGATTGCAAACAGCGGTGCATTTGTTCAGCTTGAAGAAGGCATTGACGCTTTCCTTGCTGGCGAAGATCTTTCTTGGACAAAGAAAATTAAGCATCCTGGAAGCGAAATAAAAGTTGACCAGCCTTTGGATGTTGTTGTTTTGGACTGCGATCCAGAAAACCACAGAATCCGCGTTGGCGTAAAGCAGCTTACAGACAATCCTTGGAAGGCTTTTGCTGAGGAATATAGAGTTGGCGGAACTCTTGAGGGCGAAGTTACTTCTATCAATGATTTTGGAATTTTTGTAAAAGCTCCTAATGGAATTGAAGGTCTTGTTAATAAAGCAAACCTTAGCGATGACCGTGATGTTCCTTTTGAGGAAGCTGTAAAGAAATACAATGTTGGCGATAAAGTTAATGTTTATGTTGTTTCAATTGATGTGGACAAAGAGCGCGTTGCTTTCTCTGTAAAAGAATACAAGAGAGCTCAGGATCGTGCTGAAATTTCACAGTATATGTCTTCTAGCAATGATGACAGAGCTTACACAATTGGCGACAGCGTAAAGAGTCACGAAGAGTAAAAAATAAAATCAATGAGTGGAAACAGTTTGATTTCTTTAGACAGGCTAAAGTCACTCATTGAAATCAATACACGCATAAATTTAAATTATGCGGATCCAGATACATTGCTGGTTTCAATTTTGGAATCAGCAATGCTTATGGTAAAATGTGAAGCCGCATCTCTTCTTCTTGTGCGGAAAGAAATCGATTCACTGGAATTTTATATCAGTCTTGGTCCTAAAAATTCCGAAGTAAAAAAAATCCTTGTTGAAAAAGAATCAATCGCTGGCTGGGTTGCAGAAAATTGCGAGTCGGTCATAATCAATGATGTAAATAGCGATCCGCGCTTTAATTCCACAGTTCAAAACATGACAAAATATGTTACAAGAAACATGATTGCTTTTCCTATGAGTGTGAAAGGCGATTGTGTTGGCGTTATTGAGCTGATTAACAAGGAAAATAACGGCGACTTTACTGCTGACGACCTTGAAATTCTTGAGCTTTTGGGCGAACAGGCGACTGTTGCTTACCAAAATGCCTTGCGTTACAGGAAAAATAAAGTTCAGCTTAATGCGCTTCAGTATGTAGTTGACGCTGGCAAGGACTATCATCCTTTTATTGCGCGGAATCCTCTTGTTCTTTCATTAATTGAAAATATAAAGCGTGCTTCTGCGATTAATTCTTCTGTCTTGATTACTGGTGAAAGCGGAGTTGGCAAGGAGCTTTTTGCAGAGCAGATTCATCTTTTGAGCAACAGAAAAAACAAGCCGTTTGTCCGTGTGAGCTGCGCTTCTTTAAGTCCGTCTTTGCTTGAGTCGGAATTCTTTGGACACGTGAAGGGTGCTTTTACCGATGCTGTTTCTGCAAGAAAAGGCCGATTTGAAATGGCTGACGGCGGAACAATTTTTCTTGATGAGATTGGTGAGCTGCCTTTTGATTTGCAGGCTAAGCTTTTGCGTGTGATTCAGGAAAAAAAGTTTGAGCGCGTTGGTTCTTGCGATACGATTTCAGTTGATGTAAGAATTATTGCCGCAACAAACCGCGACTTAGAAGCAATGATAAAGGAAGGCACTTTTAGAAGCGATTTGTATTTTAGGCTGAATGTTCTTCCGATTGCTGTTCCGCCTTTGCGTGAGCGCAGGGACGAACTTGAAGATTTGTGCGAATTCTTTTTGAATAAATTCAAGGCTGAAATACACAAGGATTTTCTTGGATTTTCAGAAGCGGCAAAAAAAGCGATTTATTCTTATATGTGGCCGGGAAATATCCGCGAGCTTGAGAATACAATTGAGCGGGCTTGTATAATCGGGAATCCGCCTTTTATTCAGCTGAACGACTTGCGGCTTCCTGTGGATTCTGAAAATTTGCAGGAAAACACTGAAATTAAAAATTGCGCAGAAGAACTTTCACTTATGAAAGACCGTAGCTTAAAGAATGCGCTTTCGGAATTTAAAAAACAGTATGTTGAAAGAATTCTACGGGAAACAAACTGGAATCAGACTGCCGCCGCAAAAATTCTTGATATTCAGCGCACTTATGTTTCAAAGCTTATTTCTGAGCTGAATATTCGCAGGACTTAGTTTCAGGTTTTGACAAAAAAACTGATATTCTATATAATAAACAAATATTCGGAGTAAAAAATGTCTAAGGAAAAAAAAGCTACTGCAAATGTAAAAATTGAAGATTTCATTATTAGAAATAGAAAAATATTCGTTTGCGGTGTGGCTGTTTTGGTTGCTGTTGCTGTAGTTGTTTGCGCTGTGTTTGCAATTTCTGATTCAAACAAGAAAAAAGATCTTGCTGCTATTGATTCAATTGAATATTCTTATGTTTCAAAATCCGGCGGAATAGAGGAAGATGAGATTTCTTCACGCCAGACAAAAGCAGAAGAAGCTCTTGCTCCTTATCTTTCAAAAAAGAATGTTGCCGGCGTTCGTGCCAATATGCTTTATGCTGATATTGCCTTTGCAAAGAAAGATTTTACGAAAGCACTTGATTGTTACCTAAAGGCTGCCAATGCTTCTAAAAAGGCTTATACTTATGCAGAATGTATGTACAATGCAGCTGTTTGCGCAGAGGAGCTTTCTAAAAATGATGATGCTGTGGCTTATTATAAGGCTGCTGCGGATGACAAGGATTTTTACCTTGCGTCCCATGCGCTTTTTAACGCTGCAAGAGTTTTAGAACTTTCAGGAAGTTATTCTAATGCCGCGGAGCTTTACCAGAAGACTGTTGATTCTTACAGCGGATACGATTGGGCAAACCTTTCTGAAAGCCGCCTTATTGATTTAAAGGCAAAAGGAAAAATTGACTAAAAATCAGTATTTTTATAAAGAAAAAATGGGCGGTGTTTGTTTTGCAAAAAAATTAAAAACCGCCTTTTTTTTATTTGCCATGCTTTTTGTCAGTTGCGGTTTGGATACTTTTTATTACCTTGAACCGCCAAAAACTGACGGGCACACAACAAAATATACAAGCACTGATAGACCTCAGCTTTATTTTTCTTTTTTGACCAATGAAGAAGGCGACAATTCTGATTACGGCTCGTCTGATTTTTCTTTTCTTGGAACTGAAGTCTATTACAAGATTTATAATAACTATTCTACAATGGTCAGCGCGCAAAGTTCGATTGACTCATTGAACTCAAGCAGTGATGTTTCGGCTGCGGCAACAAATATTATAAATTCAAGAAACTACAAGACGCTTTTATTTTCTTCCTATAACCAAACTCCTTTGATTCCAGAAAAAAATGATGACCGCTATGTTTATATCCGCCTGAATAGCATAAAAGGTTCTTCTGAATATTCTGCTGTTGTCTGCTACGGAACTTCTGCAATGGAAAGCTATGTTACTGGTTCAAGCGGCATAACTTTGATTGGAAAACCTTTGCGCAATGTGAGTTCCGGCTCAGGGTACGGATTTGACTTCAAGAAAACTGACAATGGTAATCCGCTTCCGGTTTCAAGCAATGAGGATGTAAATTGGTCTAGCAGTTCCGAAGATGGAGTTTGGTATGTTGATATGTGGGCGGTTTCCGTTGGCAGGGATTCAAGCTATTCCCCGTCTTACAGCAAATTGCTTCACCTTGGCTCGATTTCAATAAGAGAAGAGTGGTACGATGACTAAGTTTACAAAATTTCGAGGATTTTATTTATAAATGCGCAGTTTTTTTCCATATCCTCTTTTAGCTTCCATGGCGGATTCATTATAAACATTCCGCTTCCGTAAAGATGAGAGCCTGATTCTGTTTTTGTTTCCTCTGGATTTTTTGTGACTAGCTCAACTTTAAAGCTTTCACAGGGAGTTGTTCCTAGTTTGCAGAAGTCTTCAAGTTCTGTTAAAAGCTGAGAAGTTTCATTTTTTCTGCGGAGCAAAAGCGGATACCAAAGCGCGATAATTGCTGTGTTCCATTTTTTTCTTACAGTTTTTAATGCGTCGCAGACTTTTTTGTAATCATCTGCATCTTCGTAGCTTGGATCGCATAGAACAAGTCCGCGTTTTATTAGTGGTGGTGTGAGCGCGCAAAGTGCTTTGTAGCTGTCTTCATTGTGAATTATGACCTTGTGGTCTTTCATGTTGCTTCTTAATGATTCAAGTGCTTGCGGATGTTTTTCTACAAAATGAAGGCTGTCTTTGTCTCTTGAATAAAGGCTTTCAAGTTCCGGGCTTCCTGCGTATTTTTTTTCTTCAAGATAAGAAGATTCACGCTCGATGTATTCTTTTAGTCCGTGAGGAAATTCCTGCGAAGTCCGTTTGTAGAATCTGTATATTTTTTCTATTCCGTCTTTTGCTTCGTTTGTCTTTAAAATCCGCTCGTCATCAAGACTGAATATTCCGGCACCTGAATGGCTGTCTATTATTGTAAAAGGCTTTTCTTTTTTGCAAAGAGAATCCAAAATCAGGCAAAGGCAAGTGTGCTTTAAAACGTCTGCAAGATTTCCGGCGTGATATTCGTGCTGATAGCTTAGCATTTTTCAATTTCCTTTATCCAAATCTGCACGCTTGCATCGCTAGGCATTCTCCAGTCTCCTCTTGGCGAAAGATTTACTGTTCCAACTTTTGCTCCGTCCGGCATACAGCTTCTTTTGAACTGCTGGCTGAAAAATCTTTTGTAGAAATTCTTTAGCCATTTTAAGATGATTTCTTTTGTGTATATTGTCTTTGTCGCCTTGTCTTCTTTTCCAAGAAAAGCTTTTTGTGCAAGAAAATAAATTTTCCGTGGAGAAAATCCCCAGCGCAAAACATAGTAAAGGAAAAAATCATGAAGCTCGTAAGGACCTACAATTTCTTCTGTTTTCTGACTTATTTTTCCTTCTGAAGGCGGTAGAAGTTCCGGGCTTACAGGTGTCGCAAGAATATCATTCAGAACATCAGAAAGATTTTTGTTTCCTTTTTCAAATGCCTCATCCGCAAACCAAGAAACAAGGTGGCGGACTAAAGTTTTTGGAATACTGGAATTTACGCCGTACATGCTCATCTGGTCGCCGTTGTAAGTGCACCATCCAAGAGCAAGCTCGCTTAAATCTCCTGTTCCGATTACAATTCCGTTGCACTTGTTTGCAAAATCCATAAGAACTTGAGTACGCTCGCGTGCCTGGCAATTTTCGTAAGTTACATCGTGTGTGTTTATGTCTTGCCCTATATCTTTAAAATGCTGAATCACAGCGTCTTTTATATTTATTTCTTTTAAGGTTGTTCCCATTTCCTTTGCAAGCAGGCAGGCGTTGTTGAATGTTCTGTCTGTTGTTCCGAAGGCGGGCATTGTTATAGAAAAAATTTTTTCTCTTGAAATGTTGCATTTATCAAAAGCTCTTGCGCATACTAAAAGCGCCAAAGTTGAATCTAGACCTCCGCTAAGTCCTATGACTGCTCCCTGCGCATGAATGTGCCTTAGCCGTTTTGCGAGTCCTTCCGACTGCATTTCAATTATTGAAAAACATCTTTCTTTTCTTTTTTGAATATCAGAAGGTACAAATGGATGAAGATCAATTTTTTCATAAAGCTGCTCGTCTATGTTGTCTGCAAAATGTTCCTGCTGAAGTCCGCTTACAAAAATTGTCTTGTATTCAGATTTTGCAAAACTTGTGCTTCTAGAAAAAGTTGTGGACTTGATTCTGTCTTGCGTGAGTTTTTCCAGATCAATGTCCGCTATAAGAAATTCCTGCGTGTTTTCAAAAAGACCGGATTCGGCTTTTATTGCTCCGTTTGCTGCTATGATGCTGTGTCCGCTGAAAATCATATCGGTGGAACTTTCATCGTGGCTTGCGTTTGCGTAAATGTATGCGCTTACTGTTTTTGCGGAATGTCCTGTCACAAGAATCCGTCTGTATTCTGCTTTTCCTGCGACTTCATTGCTTGCGCTTAAATTTGCAATTATCGTAGCTCCGTTTAATGCGTGCCTTGTTGAAGGTGAAAACGGAACCCACAAATCTTCGCAAAGTTCCGCGGAAATTTTTATGGAAGAGTCATTTTCATCCTGAATAAAAATATCTGTGCCAAACGGAATGTCTTCCAATCCTTTGCAAAGTGAAATTTGTTTTACAGTGTTTTCAGAAAATGAGGCAAACCAGCGGCTTTCATAGAATTCAGAATAATTTGGAATAAAAGATTTTGGGATTAAAGCAAGAACTTTTCCTTTGAAAACGAAAGCTGCGCAGTTGAATCGCTCCGAGTCCAGTTCAACAGGAAGACCTACGCAAAAAAGAATATTGCAGTTTTTTGTTTCCTCGCAAATATTTTTTAGGACGATATAGCACTCTTCCTGAAGTGTTTTTTGTGTGAATAAATCTGCGCAAGTGTAGGCGCAAATGGAAAGTTCCGGGAAAACGAGAAGCTTTATTTTTTTGTCCTGAGCTTTTTTTACAAGTTCAATTATCTGCTTGGAGTTGAAGTTGCAGTCCGCCACAGAAAGTGAAGGGGAAACGCTTGCAACTCTGAAAAATCCGTAGTTCATAAATCGATTATACGAATTATCCGCAGAAAATTCAATTTTTTTTATGTGTAGCAGGCGAGAATGTCGTCCTGGCTGTTTTTAAGAAGTTCTATTACATCTGGCCGGAATGCGTCTTTATCTTCTAAAATTGTGTTCATAGCCATGTTGAATTCGGCTGTGCTTATTTCTTCTGCGGAAAAAAAGTTTATGCAGAATTCTATTGCGATTGCGCACATCTGCGTGTAGATGTTGTTGATGCTGCTTTTTAGACCATGAGGCATTCCTCTTCCGTCATAGCGTTCGTGGTGGTGCATGCAGATGTCAGAGCAGACTTTTACAAAATATGCGACACTTGGCGAACTGTTTACACCCACAAAATCCGCTCCTGCAATTGTGTGCGTTTCTGGAATGTCATCGATTTCTGACTGGGAATAAACCTTGAATTTTTCATGGCTTACAATCATTCTGCCTATGTCGTAAAAATATGCTGCGCGGCTGATTATTTCAATTCCTTCCGGCGTGAGATCTTTTGGAGCTTTTGTCGAAAAATAATTTTCAAGCATTATATGCACAATTTCAGTTACGTGAATATAAAGATCGTCGTTCTTTTTTTCACTTTTTAGATAAGTAAGATAAACACGGCGAAGCTTGTCCGCGTAAAGAATTGTCGCCTTTAACTCTTTATCTGATACAGTTCCTTTTAGCATTGAAGCCGCAAGAACTTTTTTTGCGAATATTGATTTCAGTTTTGAAAGAATCTGCTTGCTGTCATAAGGTTTCTTGAAAAATCCTGACGCTCCGAAATTTGCGGCTCTTATAATGTTGTCTTTTTTCGCTTCTGAAGAAATGAGCAGAATCATCATTCCTGAATGCTTTGACTTGTCTAGCAGACTGAGCACTTCGAACCCGCTTAGTCCAGGCATATTTATATCAATAATAAGTCCGTCAATTTTTAATGCCGGATTGTTTAAAATATCAAGCGCCGCATATCCTGAATCTGCTTCAATTATATTGTAGAAACTTGCCAGTATGTTTTTTAAAACCGCTCTGTCAATTTCAGAATCATCAACTATTAAAATTGTTGTCATCTCTTGCTCCAGTTGTTGAATTTAAAAACCGCTGAAACTGAATTTTTAAATATTCCAAATTGATTATATCATATCATCTTGAAATGTAAAGAAATAAACTTTTGGAAAAATTCGTTGCCTTGACATCTGGTGTGTATTTTTTTAAAATACTAAAAAAATTTCGCGTTTATTTTTGGAAATCTATATGCTTGAAAAAATGAGAAACATTGGCATCATGGCTCACATTGATGCTGGAAAAACAACCACGACAGAAAGAATTCTTTATTACTCTGGAAAAATTCATAAAATCGGTGAAATTGATGACGGCGCGGCTACAATGGATTTTATGAAGCAGGAGCAAGAGCGTGGAATTACAATCGCTTCAGCTGCAATCACAACTGAATGGAAAGGCTACAAAATAAATATCATTGACACTCCAGGCCACGTTGATTTTACTGCGGAAGTTGAACGCTCTTTGCGTGTTCTTGATGGAGCTGTTGCCGTAATCTGCGCCGTTGGATGGGTTCAGCCTCAAACTGAAACTGTCTGGAAGCAGGCTGATGAATTTCATGTTCCGCGCATTTGCTTTGTAAACAAAATGGACAGAGTCGGTGCGGACTTCTTTGGAGCAATGGAAGATGTTCGCAAAAAATTTGGCTGCGAGCCTGTTGCCCTTGAAATTCCTATGGGAAGCGGACAGGACTTTGAAGGCGTTATAGATCTTCTTAAAATGAAAGAAATCTGCTGGGATTCAGAAACTGAAGGAGAAAAATTTACAGAATCAGAAATCAGCGATGAGTACAAAGAACTTGCACAGGAATGGCGGGAAAAACTTGTTGATACAGTCGCTTCAAATGATGAAGAACTTACAGACCTTTATATAGAAGGCAAGGAAATTTCTGTTGAGCAACTTGTATCTGCATTGCGCAAAGCTACAATTAACAGAACGCTTGTTCCGTTCCTTTGCGGTTCAAGCCGGCATAATCAGGGAGTTCAGCCTCTCATTGATGCGGTTGTCGCTTATCTTCCTTCGCCAGATGAAGTTCCGCCTGCTGAAGGAATTCATGTAAAGAGAAATGAAGAGGAAAAAATTCTTGTAAAATGCGATCCTGATTCAAAGACTCCGGCTGGTCTTGTTTTTAAAATTCAGTATGACCGCGAGGCAGGAATTCTTTGCTTTGTAAGAATGTACTCTGGAAAAATTTCAACTGGAACTCAGGTTTACAATGTTGGCAAAAAAAAGCGTGAGCGTGTAAATAGAATTCTCCGTGTGAATGCAAACCGGATGGAGCAGATGGACAGTATAAGCGCAGGAGACATTGCGGTTTTTGTGGGCTTGAAATTTGCGCAGACCGGAGATACTTTGGGTAGCGAAGGAATGCCAGTTCTTCTTGAAAGTGTAAAATTTCCGGAGCCTGTTATTTCGATTGCGATTGAGCCGGAAACAATGGGCGACCGTGCAAAACTTCAGGAAACTCTTGAAATCCTTAGCCGTGAAGATCCTACGTTTACTTTCCGCGATGACGAAGAAACAGGACAGCTTGTTATTTCTGGAATGGGAGAGCTTCACCTTGATGTTCTTGTTACCCGAATCAGAGACGACTTTAAAGTTCAGTGCAGGGTTGGTTCTCCGCAGGTTACTTACAGAGAGTCAATTTCTACTGCCGCTGATTATAAGGAAGAATTCAGCAAAGTTCTTGCCGGAAAAGAAAATGCGGCTTGCCTCACGATTCATATTGAACCAAGAGAAACTGGTGCTGGAAATTCTTATACTTGCGCAGTGCACGACAATTCAATTCCAAAAGAAATTTATGAAGCAATTGAACAGAGTATTCAAAGCTGTTTTACTTCTGGAATACGAATGGGTTACCCTTGCACAGACATTGCGGTTTCTGTAACTGACATAAAATATGATGAGCTTACAGCTTCTACTTTTGCATTTGAAGCCGCCGCTGCCGAAGCGTTTGACAAAGCGTGCGAGTCTGCAACTCCTGAACTGCTTGAGCCGGTAATGGAAGTTGATATTGAATGTCCTTCTGAATTTGTTGGAGACGCAATGAGCCAGATTACACAGCGTGGCGGAATGATTGTTAGCATGGATGAAAAGTCAGGCGAAAGCGTAATTCATGCAAAAGCCCCAATGGCAAAAATGTTCGGCTTTTCAACAAATCTTCGCTCTGTAACTCAAGGAAGGGCAAGCTTCGGAATGGTGTTCAGCCACTTCCAGGTAAAGGTGTAAATTCTTATAGGACGCTTGAGCAAGATTGTTTTCTGCGTTACTGCTTTTGCGGAAACATCTTCTCGGGCTGTTCCTTTTGCGCTGCTTGCATCGCTTCTTCTGCTGAAATTGATTTAAAATAAAAAAAGACACTTGAAAACCAAGTGCCTTTTACTGAGCTACTCGTGATTCGAACACGAGACCCACGCCTTAAAAGGGCGTTGCTCTACCTACTGAGCTAGTAGCCCATCCGTTTTTCAACGTGATTAGTATCATATACTCTAAAACAAATTTGGTCAAGAGCATTTTACTGTTTTTTCAAAATAATTCTAACAAAATTTTCCCCTTGACACAGTTTGAGTTTTCTTTTTTACTTTTATTAGTTATATGAATGGACTTGTTTTAGACGGAAGTAAAAATGTTTTTCAAGTTGAATGTGATGATGGCTTTATCCGCGAATGTTCTTTAAAAGGAAAAATCTTAAAGGACGGAAAAGGCTATTACAATCCGCTTGCGCCTGGAGACATTGTTGTGCTTGACGATGATTCCCTTGAAGAGGAAAAAGGGCTTATAAAAAATCTTGTTCCTCGGAAAAATGAATTTGTCCGCTGGAATGTAAAAAAAAGACAGCCTCAGGTTCTTGCTTCGAACTTGGATTATCTTCTGATTGTTACAACTCCCGATGAACCTCCGTTTAAGCCGCGTTTTATTGACCGTGCGCTTGTTCAGGCTGATTTTCAGAAAATAACTCCAGTGATTGTCTGCAATAAATATGAGCTTTCGCAGTCTGATGAATTTAAAGAGAGGCTTTTGAACTGGGAAGAAATGGGCTACAAGATAATCCGTTCAAGCGCAAAAACTGGAGAAGGAATCGAGGAGCTTGCGAATTTCATTGAAAACAAAACTTGCGCCTTTGTTGGAAAAAGCGGCGTTGGAAAAAGTTCTATAATAAATGTTCTTGATAACAATGTTGTTTTAAAAACCGGCAGTCTTTCTAAAAAATACGGAAAGGGAACCCATACAACTACAAAAGGGACTTTGATTCATCTTCAGCTGAATGAAGCTCTTATGGGCGGAAGAAAAGATGCGGTCGCAAATATAATCGATACTCCGGGCGTAAAAACTTTTTTGCTTCACGGAATTTCCGCGGAAAATCTTGCGCTTTATTACAAAGAATTTTTTCCGTTTATTGGAAAATGCAGTTTTGGAATGAGTTGTTCCCATATCAAAGAAAAAGGCTGTGCAATTTGCAAAGCTGTTGAAGAAGGAAAAATTTCAAAGGCGCGCTACGAGAGCTGGAAAAAAACTTTTGAAGAATTAAAGACTGGCATTTGGGGCGACTGATTTTTCAGTAAAAAAAATTTTTTGGAATTTCTGATTCGATTGTAATTTTTTCTTTTGAAACCGGATGCACAAATTCTATTTTTCTTGCATGAAGCTTTATTCTGTCTGATTTTATTCCGCCGTAAAGCTCATCACCTGCAATTGGAAGATTCATACTTGAAAGCTGAACTCTTATTTGATGTGTGCGTCCTGTGTGCAGCTGGCAGTCAATTTGAATAAAACCGTTTTTTTCTGAAATTATCTTAAAATCAGTTTTTGTAAAAAGTCCACCCCTTGATTCTGGAATAATTCCCATTTTGCAAGCCGAGCTTTTTGGTGAGATTCGCGCGATGAAATTTTCAACTGTGAATTCTTTTTGTTCAGGAAGTTTTCCAGTGCAGACGGCTCTGTAGATTTTTTTTATTCCGCGGGTTTTAAACATTTCAGAAATGTCTTTGTTTACACTTCGGCTCTTTGTGAATAAAAGAATTCCGCTTGTTTCTCTGTCAAGCCTGTGCATTATTCCAACGTAAGGTGGATTTCTAAGAGAGGAATTTTTTTGCCACAAATATTTTACCGTGCAGTCGTGGGCATTTTTTCTTTGACCTGTGATTGTCTGCTCGGTTGGAAGAAAAGGCGGCTTGTTTATTGCGATTAAATATTCATCTTCAAAAAGAACATCATTTTCTGTAAGTTCAAAATCTGCGTCTTCCGGTTGTTTTTCAAAAAAGAATTTTTCCTTGTCAATTAAAACTTTTATTGCGGTTCCAGAATTTATTTTAAATGAAGGAATTCTGCATTGCCTTGAATTTATGTAGACTGCGCCGGAAACAATTAAACGTCTGATTTTGCTGTTGGAAATTTCGCCTTCAAGAAGTTCTGGAATTTTTTGCCGTAAAAATTCATTTAGAGTTTTCTTTTCGTTTGCTGTCCAGGTTTTTTCAATCATTGTTTTATAATAAACTTCATTTTGAATAAATTCAATTTCCGCCGAATTTTAATTTACAAAAAAAATGCAAGGTTCTATAATCTTGCAAATATGGAAAATCAAGAAAATTTAAAGCTTGGAGTTTGCTGGATTTTATTTTCCGCATTTGGATTTGCAGTAATGGGACTTTGCGTGCGTTTGGCAGGAAATCTTCCTTTTGTTCAAAAAACTCTTTTTAGAAATCTCATTGCGTTTTTTGTTGCTTTTTCAACTTTGTGCATGAAGGCTAAAAAGGATAAGTCGGTTTTTTATGTTCCGCGTGAGGCTTGGAAATTTTTGCTTTTAAGATCGGCTGTCGGCTCCCTTGGAATTTTTGGAAATTTTTATGCTTTGGGTTTTATGAATATTTCTGACGCCGCTATGCTGAATAAAATGTCGCCATTCTTTGCTGTGGTTGCAAGCATTTTTATTCTTGGTGAAAAGCCAAATTTTGTTTCTGCGTTTTCGTTGATTGTTGTTTTTACCGGCTCGCTTTTTGTCATTAAGCCTACATTTGATTTTGTAAAAGTTTTTCCAGCTCTTTTTGCTTTTGTCGGCGGAATGGGAGCTGGTTTTGCATCTTGCTTTGTAAGAAAACTCCATTCGTATAATGTTTGCGGCGATTTTATAATTGTGTTCTTTTCACTTTTTTCCAGCTTGCTCGCGCTTCCCTTTGTTTTCTTTTTCCATGCGTCTATGAGTTTGCCTCAAGTTTTGATTTTACTTTGCGCGGGACTTGGAGCTGCTTGCGGTCAATTTGGAATGACAAACGCGTACTTCAATGCTCCGGCTTCAAAAATTTCAATTTATGATTATTCGAATATTGTTTTTGCAGGAATTCTTGGATTTGTTTTTCTTGATCAGGTTCCAGATATTTTTAGCGTTGCAGGATATTTTATTATAATCGGAACAGCAATTCTTGTTTTTATTTACAATTCAAAAAATGCGGCTAAAAGGCAAAGTGAAAATTAGCAGGGAGTTTTGCTTTCTGCAAGGGATTTTAAAATAGATTCCATTACTTTAAAGCTTGCAGGAGTCAGCGATTCTATGTTGTCATTCTGTGTGTGGAAAAGACGCCAAGTGTAGGGCAGGTGCTCTTTGTATGAAAAGTCCGGAATGTTTTCTTCAATGCGTTTTTGCTTTGAGGATTCTCTGTTCATTACCGCATCTTCAAGAGACTTGTCGCTGTTGATTTTTCTTGCATAAAGCGAGGCTTCTTCTGCTGGCAAAAGTGTAATTGCGACCGCTGGAATTCCGCAGGCAAGAAAAGACGCATTGTCGCTGTATGGAACTGGAAGAGTCATCCATCTGCCGTCTGTGGCACGCTTTAAAATATTTTGTGTTCTTGTGTAAAGGTCATTGAACTGCGATTTGAATTTTGCAGAAGCAAGAGAACTTAATCCGCTTTTTGAAAGAATTGGAATTTCCCCACGTCCGCAAGCATCAAAAACATAAACATCATCGTTTGTAATTCCAAGACGCTGAAAAGTTTTTGCAATTCCAAATGCGCCTTGGTTTGTTACAGTCCAGCCAAGCTCTTCTCCGTCTGTAAAGAAAATTCTTACATTATGGAACGAAGGATAATCTTTAAGCCACACCGCCCAGTTCATGAGCTGCCAGTCCGCCGCGCTGTTGTCGTTTGCGCCTGGACTTTCTTGAACTCTGTCATGGTGGGCAATTACAGTTTTTATTTTAAACTGGGGATTGTAGCTTGAAGAACCAAACTGAACTAAAATGTGATTCTTTCCGTCTATTACAACACGGTTGGAATTTACACCGCGGCTTTCAAGCCATTCTTGTATAAAATCCGCCCTGTTGCAGTCTTGAGCTAGATATTCTGAAAACTCATTCGGAAAGAATCCCATATTATTTTAGTAGTCTCCGTTTCTGCGACGATTGTTTGAACCGAATCTTCTTCCGCTGTCTCTTGAAAATCCAGAACGCTCACGAGGCTTTTTTTCTTCTGCATAGTTTACGCGGATTTTGCGTCCGTCAACTTCTTTGCCTGCAAGCTCGGCAATTGCCTTGTCTGTTTCCGCAGAATCTTCCATTTCAACAAAGCCGAAACCTTTTGATTGGTTTGTATCGCGGTCAATAATAATTGTTGCAGAAACAACATTTCCATAAGCAGAAAACAATGAGCTCAATGTATCTTGTGTTGTTGCATAGCTCAAGTTTCCAACATAAAGTCTTTTTGACATAAATAATTCCTTGCAGATTCACAAAGCCTTGGCAAGGAATCATGCAATATTAAAATACTATGGAAAAAATGTGCTGTCAAGTAAAATTGCCTTTGATAAACGGACCAAACGCATTATAAATGTATTCAACACAAAACTGGCTCCCATGCACGGTTTCCTGGTTCAAAACCGCGCAATAATGCGCTGCACGCTGATTGTTGCAAAGCAACTATAGAATTGCCCGCTCACGCGGTCGCAACAATCAGAGTGTTTTTGCCCCGGGAACCGTTCCTTCCCGCAAACTTTACTTAAATTATTTATAATGCGTTTGCCCTGCCTTTGATAAATTTATCCTGTTGATTTTTAACATTCTGTGTTATAATATCTTTTACATGAAGAAAGAAGAATTTTATGATTTGCTGGAAAGTATTCCAAAAGCCGAGCTCCATGTTCATGAGGAGGCTGTTTTAAGCAGGGAAACCGTAAAGAAAGTTTATAAGCGTAATTTTAATCAGGATATGTCAGATGAGGAATTCAATTCTCTTTTTGAATACGATGATTTGACGGGCTTTCTTTCTTCCTTTATAAAAATCCAATCTTATTTTACAAACATAAATGACTTTGAATATATGTTCAAGGATTTTGAAGCTTACTTGAATAAAAATAATATTATCTATTGCGAAACTTTTTTCAGTCCGACTTCGCATTTAAAGAAAGGCTGGAGTTTCCACGACATGATCAGTATTGTTCAAAAAAACATTGAGCGCATAAAAGAAAATTCCGGGCGCACTGTAAAACTCATTGTTGATGTGAGCCGCTCGTTTGGCGTGGAAAACGCAATGAAAAATCTAGACCTTGTGCTTGCTGAAAAAAATCCTTATATCGTTGGAATCGGGCTTGGTGGAGATGAAAAAAAAGGACCTGCCGCGGAATACAAGGATGTTTTTGTAAAGGCAAAAGAAAACGGACTTCATGTTGTAACTCATGCAGGAGAAAGCTGTGGCGTTTTTTCCATGAAAGACAGCTTGGAGCTTTGCAAGGCTGAACGGCTTGGTCACGGAATCGCCGCTGCTCAAGATGCTGATTTTATGAAGTATCTTGCGGAAAATAAAATTCCGCTTGAAGTTTGCCCTACAAGCAATATTTTTATCCTAAAAGAATTCAACGGCGATATGAAAAATCATCCTGTAAAAAAACTTTATGATGCGGGAGTTTTTGTTACTCTGAATACAGATGATCCTACATTCTTTAAAGTTTCGCTTATTGATGAATACTGGAATATTTACAAAGATCAGAATTTCTCCTTGGACGAAATAAAAGAGATTATCAAGAATGGATACAAGGCTGCTTTTATTTCCAAGGAAGAAAAAGATGACTATTGTAAAAATGTTGATTCTGCCTGGGACGCTTGGTTTAAAAAACATCCAGACGCAAACTAACAGAATAATCTGAATTTTGTTATTGGCATTTAAATATTGTTGCCGTGCAAGTCGCAAATCTGATATGCACGGCAATTTTTTTGTCATCTTTTAATTTTTACAGTAAAACTAATCTTGGTTTCTTTTCCTTGCCAGTCAGTTATTTTTAAAGTTCCTCTTCCGGCAGTGCCAGTTGTTTTTACGTAGATTCCGGACATTCCGCCTTTAAGAGAAACTGCTTGTGGTCCGATTATTTCAATTGCGCCTTCTGCTTCTGCAAGTACAGCTTCCTGCATAAAAGACTGAAGGTTTCCGTTTTCGTCTTCTGCCCGCAAATGAACTTCTGCAACATCGTAAGTTTCTTCTTCTATTAAAATTGTGCGGCTGACTTGCGTTTTTAAAGAGGCATTTTTGCACATTGACTTTACAAGCGTTTTTACAGTCTTGCCGTTTTTTATCGCTTCAAATTTATAAGAAGAAGATTCTCCGCCCCAGTTGCCTATGTATTTTCCAAAGAGTGCAATTAGTTTTTCTTTCGAAATAACACGCATTGCAAAAAGCTTTGCGGCTTCCAGTTTATATTTTGCAGGAAGACTGTTCTGCCCGAATTTTCTTATTGCAAAAATCAGCTCTTTTATTTTTTCACTGTTCTTTGCAGAAATTCCTTCTTCATCAATGAGCCTGTTTCCGATTATGTCGTCAACAAGAATCGGTCCGTGCGCAAGATTTTTAAACGGTGAATCAGACGCTTTGAATTCCTTGATGAAAATGTTATTTACAAAAAGCTTTACGGAATCAGCGTTTGTAAAAATCCACAGGTCGCCTAAAAGTCCTTCGTTGTATTCTCCGATACTCATGTTGGAATTTACTTCAATAAAATCTCCTGTAAAGTCTTCCTGGCTTTTATAGATAGCGGCTGCCAGCTTTGGATTTCTGAACATATCCATTACGCCGTGGTAGCAAATTCTGTCCCCGGAACCGAATTCCTTGTGAGTGTTGTAGTCGAAGGCGCACCAGCCACTTGAGCCTGCGCAGTCATCGTGTCCTGCAACGCTGTCAAGAACTGTGGCGTGCCTTATTGCGTGCTCAGTTCTTCTTTGCTCAGTATCGAATGATTTTGTCGGGAACATGTGGCCTGAATGTTCTGTTACTAAATAACCGCCGTGGCTTTTTGTAACTTTGATTTTATCAAGGCTTCCGGCGTTTTTACCTGAATGGCTAAAGTCGTTGTAAGTATATACATCTTCCAGCAAGTTGCTGTTCTTGATGCATCTTACGCCGCCAGTTGGACGAGTTGAGTCTGTTTTGTGCGCAAGGAAATTTGTCGCCTTGTAGAATTCGTCATCGTCCTTGCTTTCATTTATTCTTACACCCCACATAAAGACTGAAGGATGATTTCTGTACTGCGAAATCATTTCATCTTCATTTTCCAAAGCCTGCGCTTTCCATGCATCGTCGCCAATGTGCTGCCAGCCCGGAAATTCCGTGAACACAAGAATTCCAAGTTCATCGCATCTTTCTATAAAATATTTGCTCTGCGGATAATGCGAAGTCCTTACGTAGTTTACGCCAAGCTCGAGTTTTAAAATGTCGGCATCTTCTTTCTGGATATTCTTTGGCATTGCGTATCCCACGTAAGGGTATGACTGATGTCTGTTTAGTCCGCGAAGCTTTATTTTTTTTCCATTGAGATAAAATCCGGTTTCATCAAATTTTATTTCCCTGAATCCGAATCTTACATTTTTTTTGTCTGCAATTTTTCCCTTTGGATTTATAAGTTCTGTAACAAGATTGTAAAGAACCGGCTGCTCAAGAGTCCACGGATGAACCGGCTGTGCGTCCGCCGCAGTAAGAATTTTGTTTCCCGGAACGCCTGTGTTTATCTGCGCCACCACAGAACTTGAACTTTCCACTCGCTGAACAATTGAATATCCTTCCGCGTCAGAAGAATTCAAAGTTATCTCTGTTTCAAAATGGCTCGCCTTGGTTTTTATAAAAATGTCTTCTATATAAATAGGATTTTTTATATCAAGATAAACGTCTCTGTAGATTCCTCCGTAAGTCATGTAGTCGATTACAAATCCAAATGGCGGAATGTTTAAAGACTCTCGGCTGTCCAGTTTTAATGCAAGCAGGTTGTTTCTTCCTGCCGGCAAAAGAGAATCTGTCAAGTCAACTGTAAAAGCTGTATATCCGCAACTGTGCCTTGCAAGAAATTTTCCGTTTAAAAAAACATCGCACTGATGAGCCGCGCCTTCTATTGTAAGAAGAATTTTTTTTCCTGCCCATTCTTTTTCTGTCTTAAAAAATTTTCTGTAAATGCTCAGCTTTTGATATTCGCTTTCATCAAATCCGTTAAAAGGAGTTTCGCAAACTGAATGCGGAATTCTTACCTGCTCGAATTTTCCCTTGTATTTTGAATCCAACATTTTTTCATTGAATGACGGAGAAAATTCCCAGCCGTTGTTAAAATAAATTCTATCTTTCATTCTTTTAGTCTATTCAAAAGAATTTTTATCGTCAAGGTTGAATCTGCCAGTTTAATTGTAAAAAAGTCGCTTGTTTTGCGACCTTTTATGAAAAAGTGTTCTTATAATTTGTAAAAAATCGCTTCTTTCTTCTTGGCAAAAGTCGGGGAGAATAGAATGAAGTTATATTACTTTTATTGGAGGGCTTTTATGAAAAAGCTATTGGTTGCTGGGTTTTGTCTTTTGGGAGCTTTGTGCTTTATGCAGGCTCAGAATGTTGACTGGAAGAACTATGGAGCGGGAATTGAGGAAGGAGATTTTATTGTCCGTGGCGACATTGGATTTTCTAGGCACTGGAAAAGTTTGCCTTATGACGGCTCTATGAAAGTTCCGTATCTTGAAGCGTCTGTTGAATACACAAAAAAGCTTGGCGAGCTTCCTCTTGGATTTGGCGGATTCATCGGATATTCTCAGGACAAGATGAAAGAAACTGCTTCGTTCGGAGTTGAAGATGTTCCTGACTACGAATGGAAAGGCGAGATGAATTACATCAACTTGGGCGCGCTTGCAAACTATCATATTCAAGTTCCTGTAGAAAAACTTGATTTGTACGCAGGACTTCGCCTTGGACTTGAATTCTGGAACTGGAAAGTTGATTACAAATATCCTAGTTACGAACCAGTTTATAATTATGGTTATCTTGTCAGCTATAAATATAGAACTGAAAAAGAATCAATCAAGAAAAACGGAACAAATTTCTATGCTGGAATAAACTTTGGAGCTTCATATTTCTTTACTGAAAAATTCGGCGCGAATATTGAAGTAGGTTATCCTTCACTTATAAAAATCGGCGGAACTGCAAAGTTCTAGGATTGAAAATTCTGCGCCTTTACAGACCGTGCTTTTTTACGATTTTTTTTATGTCGGTCTTTAATGCGCGCAGGATTTCAGATTCAATCAGCTTAAGTTCTTCCACAGAAACAGAATCATTGCTTGAGTCTTGCGGCATATAAAGTCTGTAAGGCTCAACTTTAAGTGAGGCGGCGATTCTTTCAACAAACGAAAGAGAAGGAAAACGTTTCTTTGTTTCAATCTGCCCGATGTATGAAGTGTCTGTCTTGCAAAGTTCCGCAAGTTTTTCCTGCGTCATGTTCTGTTCTTTGCGGAATCTTTTCAGATTGCTAATAAATGTGTCTTGTAAATCCATTGTTTATATTCTAAAAGCTACTTTTTTCTTTTTGTATATGCTTGACGCATGGTTAAACTGTGCTAATAGAATGGCGTGATTGCATAGAAAATGAAGGAACGCAAGGAGAAAATTTATGAATTCTGATGAATTTTATTTTCATGATTGGATTGAAGAGAACGAACTTGAATTTTGTGAAGATATTTTGAAATCGGAAGATTTTAATACAAAAGATATTCTGGTGGAAAAGCTGCCCGATGGTTCAGACGGAGACAATCTTCTTCCCGAATACGTTGATTTGAACATCTGGCTTAAGGATGCAAAGGGGGACGATTCCTATTATCTTTCGCCCGGTGCCATAATGCGAGTTGCAGTTTTGGGCTGTCAGATAATGTGGGAGAAAAACCAGATTGCCTACGCCATCGTCATGGACGAGATTAATGAAGAAGACGTGAACTTTATGAAGAGATGACGGCTACATTCGCTCACGTTCCAACCATGATAATGACGATGTTTTGTTGTCTAGTACTGGTTTTCTGCGCAATATTTGCCCGCATCCAATACCTTATGACAATTCTGGAATATACGATTGTTGTGGGAATCGGAGCTTTCTTTATTCCTTTTATCCTTTTTGACGGAACCAAGGAACTGCCTAAAAAACTTGTTCCGGTTTTTACGGGATTTTTAATCAAAATCATCGTGATTACCATCTGTATGTTCTTCGTATTCTATCTTTTCATTCAGGAAACAGTAGATATTATGACGGACAACGGAGGTATGAACTGGGTTAGTTTTGTAACAGTTGTCTTCACCTGTGTAATCGGATTTGTTCTGACACAGAATGCTCCAAAGATTGCACAAACCTTGATGACAGGACAGCCTCAGCTTTCTATGGGTGAACTCGTAACCGCAGCAGGAAGTCTTGCAATGGGAACTTTCAAGGGTGTAAAAGCAGCCGGACACATTACAAAAGAAGGAAGCCGAAAAGTTGCACAGGGAGCAACAAAGTTCGACACCGCAACCCAGAGCAATGTAAACATGACCCGCAAAGAATTCTACGACGAAAAGCGTGACCAAGGCAAAAATATCGGCAACAGCGTAGCCCTCAACATGATGACCGCCGCAGAAAAGAAGGAACAGGCCATGAAAAAAGAAACCAGCCTCGGTGATAAGCTGACGGATGGGGTTCGGGCTAGTGAGTAAATTGATTTTTGTGCAACTCTAAATTTGACAAACTCACACATTTATTGTTTAATATAAATGTGTGAGTTTACTTTTCTTGGAGATACACAATGGATAAACTAAACGGAAAAACCATATCCCATTTATTAAAAACCAATAATATAACAATTAGAGATGCTGCTGAAAAAATGGGTATTCATTACAACAATCTTTCCAATATCATTAATGGTGGACAAAATTACAGTTCAACGACAGAACAAAAAGTAATCCATTACTTCGAAACAGCACTAAAAGTCAGTTCAGACCTTCTTTGTAGAAATACATATTCTGAGCAATTGATTCGAATAAAGCTCTCAAAACAACCAGCAAAAAATGAAATTCCAATTATCAGAGAGGACTTAATTACCATAGAGAAAACTATCTTATTCTTAAACTGGATGGATAAAAAGTTCTATGAAAATGATGATTATATTACTCAACGTTTGTGGGATATCTATACCATTCCTTATAAAGATATCGATTTATACGATTGGAGTCTTAGAAGAACAGAATTCTTTAACTTAAAACAGCAGTTTAATATCGAATCATTCAGAGATGCATTAAATTTTCTTTACTCTAAGGATGTTCAAGATTTATTGTTTAATGATGGTTTTCTATATATTGGAAAAGATACAGGAACATCAGTTATAAACATTGCTGAAAAGCTAGGCATTAAAATAATTTTTATTCCTTTAAGTTCATCTAAGCTGATATCTGCATCCACCCCTTTCTTTGATAAAAAAAGAATTCTTCAAGAACCTATAATTTTCATAAATAAAAATGCTTGCATCTCACCAGAGAAAATACTATGGAACATATCTAAAGAATTGTTCTATATTTTATTTAAAGATTCTGAATACATTTCAATTTCAGATTATAAGTTTGAAATTGAAAATAAAAAATGTGACGGATATCAATTTGCAGAAACAATTTTGTTTAATGAAGAAACTTTCAAAAACTTTCTCAAAACAAATAAAAGAGCTCTCACCCGATACTTCCCATCTAGTTCAAAGGGGACTTATTATGACTTCAGCAGGTATTCTGAAAATGGCTGGATCTATCTAATCTGTGAAATTAAAAGATACTTTAGAGTTTCCTATAAACTTATAATCTCGAAATTATATGAATTGAATTTTGAAAATGTTAAAGAAAAGATTTCAGAAGCTGATTTCTGTGAATATTTCATTAATGCTGTTAAAAATTATAATCAATCATTTTCAGAACCAGCATATAAAATCATTGATGGAGAACCTTGTGTTAAAACATTCGACTACAGCATAGATAATCTAAAAATATGTATTACATGTTTGGAGAACAATAAAAATATGGATGAAGAGGTTCAGTCTAAATATAAAGAATTTGCACCTCTTATAAAGCAAATTCAACATATCAGGAGATTATAAAGAATGACAAGAATCGCAACATCATTGAAAAAGCTTAATTGGAAATTATTTTGCTCGCTTATGGTGATGGGCCTATGTCCAACAATCTATACCACACTTCGTGTCTTTTTCTTAGGACAACTACCTGGTGACTGGGCCTTTTTTATTGCGGGACAACTTTCATGTGTAAACCTCTTATATGAAATCCTAAACGAGGCCATCATTCTTCCGCTATATTTTTTCATGGGAAAAGTGGCCTCCGATAAAAAAGAATTTACAAACCGTATAAAAACTGGTCTAATAATTTCGTTTTGTGTTTATGCAGTTTGCTCCCTTTTTATCTGCACCTTTACCAATCCGCTTCTCTCTGTAATGGCTACGAGTAAAAATATAATTCAAGAATCTTCTGTATACATCAGAATTGAAAGCATTGCAAATATTTTTACTTTACTCTCTACTTTCCTTTTGGTATGTTTGGTCACACTTGGAAAATCAAAGTATGTTTACCTTCTTACTGCTGCAAAACTAATCTTAAGCGTATTGTTTGATTCTTTTTTTGTTTCAACTTTGAAAATTTCTGCTAATCTGGGCGTAAATGGGATCGGCTACAGCAACATAATCGTAAATATAATTCTTTTTATTATTTCAGTCATTCTTCTTTCAAAAGAAGGATATCTGATTTTCCATAATGAAAAAGTATCCTTTGGCTGGGCTAAAGATTTTCTCAAAATTGGTGGTATTTCAGGTCTGGAGTCATTGGTACGAAACCTCGCATATATGTTGATGATTAGCCGTATGATAAATATGGTAAATGAGCAGGGAACTTATTGGGTTGCTAACAGTTTTATCTGGGGTTGGCTTTTGCTCCCGGTAAATCAGCTCGGTGAACTTATCAAACAGGAAGTCGGAACAGATGAAAATGCAGTCAAAAACAATACGCTCGGTTATATTGCAGTTACAGTAATTGTATGTTTAATTTGGATTATCACAATTCCAACATGGAAATGGTTTATGACAAATGTACTTCAATTCTCTGACGTCGATAAATTATTTAAACTGGTTATAGTGCTTCTGGGGTTCTATGTTCTATATGCACTTCAAAATGTGTTTGACTGCGAATTTTACGGTCTGGGAAAAACAAATTACATGCTTTTTGAATCAATTGTAACAAACACCATTTATTATGGAACAGCATTCATTTTATATCTTTGCGGAACATGGACTCCAACATTAATTGGGATTGCAATTTTATTCGGAATCGGCAATGTCTTTGATAGCATTGTTTCTGGAGGAGCATTTGCTTTTCTGCTTAAGAAGAAGAACATAAATATTTTTGATGTCGAACGACTCATCCTTTAATTTCTTAAGCATTTCTGTATCATCTTCGAAAAAAAAGGAGAACTAATGGCTTATTTAATCTTTTATTACAAAATGGAACTTAACTATGGATGTTTTTATCCTGCTGCAGAACATCCAAGAGATTGTTTATCAGCTAGAGTTTTAGCTGCTTACGATGATGGTAAAATAATTGCTTATGATCGAAACTGTCTAAATGAAAAATTTAATGAAAGAACCATCTGTGAAAATATATCTGTGACAAATCAAATTGATAAAATTATAAAAGACAATAAATGGAAAATCCGTTTTATTCCAAGAAATCTTGGCTTTTGGGCATTTGAAGGATCAAGTGAATACCATTCAAAAGTTCCTGAATCAGCGCCTTATCATCAAAACTATCAAATACATGCATCAGGGTTTTTGATTCTTCATACGGATAACGCAGCTCAGAATCTGCAAGCAGTCTGTCCGATGTGGGCGTTCTCTTCAAAAACAGCTCATCACCGCAAATGTCACCTATCAGCTTTCCCTTAAAATATACAAGGAATCCGCCCATCATAGATTTTATGACAATATCGCCTGCTTCAGAAAAACAGTCGCGGACATATTCATTAAACTCATTCATCATGATTATCTCTCCATATAAAACTCAACCTGCTCTCCAGGCGGTCCGTAACAGAAAGCCATGCTATCATCATCAGTAAGAAGGGCCATATGTCGAATTGCACCAAGGCAGTGAGTTCCATCAGCATTAGTAAAAATCTCAAGCAGACCGTTTCCGGTATCAATCATCATACCTTCAGCCCACTCGCGTATAACTTTCAAACCAAGAAGCTCAATATAAAATTCGCGGACCTTGGCAAGTTCTTCTGCTGTTCCGCATTTCATTTTTTGCCTCTTGATTTATTATAGCAGAGATTTATACATAAGGCACTGTATAAATTATTCCCGATTACCTGAAAATCAGCTGCTGAGTATCTTTTACAAGTTTAATAAAAGCTTTTGTTGAATTGTCTTCAGTATTCTCAAAATTAAGTATAAAACCTTCAGTTCGCAGCTTATACCTTTCAAGTTCTATTTTTTCGAATTCTGTTTTAACCGGAACAATTGTATTTGTCTGAGCTTTGTTTCTTAGCTCTACCAAATTGAGAGCAACAAACTTTGAATATCTTTTAAGATATCTCTTTGCTTCAGGTGACAAACTTGGATTGTATTTTAACGGCTTGTTCTTTTTAAGAGCTTTTCCAAAACCTTCCCAAATCTTGATCATTTGGTCAGCTTCTGACTTGAACAACTTGTAATCCATATCTCCTGGCAAAATAGTTCTAATAAACTCTTCAGCAAGACTTAACTGTGCTAATATAGCCAAATCATCCTCCGTATAAAACTCCGCGTTCAGCGGCGATGCACGAGGCATCGAATCGCAGTTTTGCCAACGGCAAAATCTGCAGAAGATGTCCAATAAGTTCTGAATGTCATTGTTGAACAAATTCTAAATGATTGTAATATATGCATTTAGAATTTCGGGTCAAGCCTATAAATGACAAAAAAGATACTTATTGGACATCCCCACCTCCTTTATCCTATAACGACCGGCAATTTATCTTTTACAGATATTTTTAAAGGTAAAGTATCATTTATGATACGCTCGGATTGACTGACAAGACTTAAAGTTTTTTCCAGAAGTGCTGGATTTTCGATATAACATTTCTGCCTGAATATTGCAGAAATAATACTCAATGCCTTTTGCTTTAAGTTCTCATTTTCGATTGCGTCCTGAGTTTCATCCACTGCTTTGTTATGACCATCTGACACAATTTGTTCATTATAAGAGTCTAAATCGCTTTTATAATTTGAATAGGCAGAACTAAGAGTTTCTAATATTTCTGTTTTAGCATCTTTAAAAAACAATATATAATCAAGAAAAGCCTGTAACTCTTCAATAAACTTAGATAAGCTTTCATTGAGGTTTGATACTTTAAATCTATAAACTTGATTTTCCTGATTTCTGATATTAGAAAGTAATTCTTCTAAAGTTCCTGTCATTTCATTTATTTCATCATCAGAAACTGAAATCTTATTTTCGTAATATAGATCTTTCAATACTTTTATTGCAGCTTTAGTATTCTCACCTAATACCATAAAGATACCATAGTTTACTTTCAATAATGCAGCGGGTTCAATTTGTCTGTATTCATTAAAGAGTTTTCGAATAATATCCGGGAAATGATTTTTTTCATAATCTTTTTGTTCATAAGAATCGAGTACATAATCATAATAAGTCTTCGAACTTATAAGGATTTCCAGCAGATAGCTGATTCTTTCTAAACCAGTGTAACCACTTAATTCGTGTAATTGAAAATTATCTAACATAATCAATCGCTCCTTATAAAACTCCGCGTTCAGAGGCGGTGCAGGAAGCACCTCCTTTTATTGAGGGTTTATTACAAAACCCTCAAAACGGCGAAGTCAAGGCTTTAAGCGTGAGCGTGCCTTGACTCGACGTATTTTTTCCTACTAAGTTCCAGGCTTCTTGCAATTCTTTTTCTACGATCGTCCTTTTCTTTTTTATACAGTGGAAATTCGTCTTCTAAAATCCCGTTTTCAATTTTTTGAGCAAGCTTCCAGAGTTTTTTTATCTGTTGTACGACTGCATCCTTTTCCGGAGTCCGTTTAACTTCGAGAATTTCATCATAATATTCATTAGGCGGAGCACCAAAAATATGAGGTCCGGTAATAAGCTTTTTGCCAAACCGTATGCTCTCCTCACTGTATATACGATCGTCATAGGGATCTTTTAATCGGTCTGGAAGGGAATCTATCTCTTCCTGATTTTCCCTATAGAACTCAAGGAGTTTAGGTACTACAGAAAGTTCCTTACCGTAGACTATGTCTTTCCGCTCTCCTTTAATTTTTTTCCCTTTATATTTCTCTCTGGGAAGAAGTATTTTTCGGTATAGACCATTGTCATAGACTCGTATTATAGATTCTCCACCTTCTACTAACCCCTTACTCCGCCGTTCATAGATGACTTCAGAAAAATCTTGCAAAATATTTTCGATTTTTCCTTGCTTCACTGCAGCCACTCTTTCTCTTCGCGCTTCATTGACAATTTTTTCATTACATTCCGCACAGCAGCGTTTATTTTCACCAAATGCTTCGTTTTCTTCTTCAGCGGTCCAAACGCACCAGGTTGAATAACCATAGTCTGTGTATTCTTTTCCACAGAAGCAGCATTTTCCTGTTTCCGTAATATGACCTAGTCTATCGTATTCTTCTTTAGTCATGATGTCACCTCTTATATTTCCAATACAAAAAAGCAGGGCTTATACCAATTTGCCCAGGCTGAAATTCTCCACAGTCTGCACTTCTCTAAGCCCTGCAATTTTTTAATCAATACATTCATCACAACAGCTGTTTATCTGTCTTTAAAAATACTTTTCTGCCTGCTTTAAACCATCAGCTAAATACTCTTCTTCAATACTGTGATGCCCCTTTATTAAAATGCTGTTTTGATAAAAATCTTCTTTATATTGGAATAATTTATCAAATGAATCTTTGAAATGAAATAATTCATCGTCCTTTGCAAAAATGCCAAAACTTCTTCTTTTTTGTTCTTCTGGAATGTCTTTATATTTTTCCATTTCACGAAAGTCTGCCAATACTTTATCTGAAAGAATTATGGGATTACCAGTTGACCGGTCTCTAAGTTTTGGAATCTCAATAGAAGGATATAAACACGGATTTATTACAAGTTTGTCTATTATCTCTTCATATTGAAGAACATAAAAAGCTCCAAGGGAGGCTCCAATTAACAAATCAACTTTTTCACTCTTACAATAGTCCCTGATAAGACACTGAGTTTTTTTTATATCAGTGTGCAAATCTGGAAAAGGTATTGAATGAATGTTCCATTTTGTGAGAGTCTTTTTTAGCGTTTCAAAAGTTCCGCCCTTTGGATTTCCCATAAAGCCGTGAATGTACAAAGCGTTTTTCTTCATAATTATTCCTCTATATAAGCGCGGAATGCTCCCCGACGAGGCTCTCTTAATCTTTCCAATGCTTTTTTTTCTATTTCTGCTATTCTTTCAGCTATTCTTTCAGCAGATGCTTTCTGAAACCACTCATATTCTTTCTTAAACTGCTCAAGTTCTTCCGGAGTCATATTTTCAAAATCAGGATAATCTCTCAGCATAAATATCTGCAAAGGCTCAAGATTGATTTGTTCCATAAGCTTACCTGAAATCCATATTTGAAAAGGGTCGGTATAGACAGTTGCAAAGCTTCTTATTTCAAATTTTGCAAAATAGCCCATTTGCTTCATATCATCTGTTTTGAGGTCGATGGAATTTTGCCCGATAAAACTTGTTGACTTTTTATTAGAAAGAATCATTTTTCCAGAGTCATGATTCTGCCTGCAACTTACCCTAATAAATGCCTTCTCAAAATTTACAGCAAAAACCGTGGTAAAATATTTCAGGTCATGAAGATAGGCCAAATCATACTGCTGATCATGACGAATTAGCCCAAGGTTATCAAACCTCTTGTCTGTAAATAAAAAGAACCTTTCTCCATTCAGCATGGAAGAATAGACTTTATCCTCGCTGTTGATTTTTCCTGAGCCGCCATTCCTGTCAACAAGGCTTTCAAATTCTTCCGTAATATTCACTTCCCGAATTTTAAAAGAATATATGCCTATGTTTTCTATTTCCGGAGACCACAGGGTTTCTCTAAGAACATCAGAAAGGAAAGCCTTAAAGAGTTTATTTTTCTTTTGCCTGTCCTCAACCGGATAAACCTTATCCTGTAAAGGGTTTTCCAAATTAGAAAAATCTAAAGAAGTATTAGAATCTGCCATAAATTTTACCTCTATATAATAAATACACAAAAGGTGTTTTTTTTAAGTAAAATTCTTTAAAAAAATGCAAAATTTTTTACTGCCGGCTTTTTACTATGCCATAAATTCCAATAGTATAAATAATCAGTAAGATTCCATTAATAATTACATAAGGTGCAACTTTTACAGCCGTAAAAGCAAACACAAGATTGCAGATTAAAAAAAGGACAAAAAAGATTGACGACAAAGCCGTTATGTTTATTCCTCCAGTTCTTCCTTTGGTTGAGATTCCAAAAATTCCTGTCAAAGTAAGTACAGAAGTGATTCCAGCCCCACTGCATAAAAGCCAGACAAAGGACTCACTTGAATTTGCTGCATAAAAACCATATCCGATTAATGCTGCAATAAGTACAGAAGCTACAGTCAAAAAAATATTACATTTCATTTTCTTTCTCCTAAAATTAGATTACATCTGTGGTGGCACTGGAGGCACTGGCGGAACCGTGCCCGCAAACAGACCTGCAAGCTCTGAAATACTTCCCGCTGCCTGCCAGTTTGCCATTCCACTTTTCCAGACAAGACTCTCTTTTGTAAACTGACCATTCGCCGCCATTGTAGATAAGACCGAAACAGTATAAGGACCGGTTGCAGTTCCATTAACTGCTACATGATAACTTTCATTTCCCGGAACCGGCGGTATATTATTAGCCTGTGGCGGTACCTGCTGATTCATTCCGTTCATCATGCCGCCAACCATTCCAGCCATGTTCTGTCCGATTGCGCTTCCCATTGCCATTCCTGCCATCATTCCTGCCGGGTTCATTCCAAGCCCGCCGCCAAGATTAAGATTTCCGGCACCATTTTCGCCCATTTGTCCGAATGCCTTTGCCCCTTCAACGCTGACTTCTGCCTGTTTTTCCATCTGGAAAGCAGAAAGATTTGCGCTTTCATTCTGAAGTCTTTGAGCCTGAACCATACCCTCACGCTGAATGCGCAGGGTTTCTTCCATGTTGGTAAGGTTTGCATTGGTCTGACGCTGAATTGTTTGACTTGTAATATCCTGAGTAACGGCTTTGAGCTTGTGGTATCCATCAGAAGTTTTATCAATATCGATTGCATCTATATCAACTGAACTAACCGTTATGCCAAATTCATTTTGCAGACGTTTTTTTAGAGATTCTTCAACAGAATCATTAATTTCTCCAATCTTACGTTCCAGCTGAATTACAGGAATTCCTTTTTCTGCCGGAATATTTGCGACAACGCCCTTTACATATTTTGAAACAGCAGATTTTATCTGAGATTTAAAATCTTCCAGGTCAAAATTTATCAGACGATGAAGTTTAATGAACTCCTTGTAATCTGTGATTTTAAAACGTATGTCGCCGCGAACAGCCACAGGAACTGTAAAATCAAGAAAACGGGGATCTGCAACGTCAAAATAAGGAACGGCAAATCTTGTTTGAATCAGACCTGCAAGATTTATAAAGTAAATTTCTGCCTGAAAAGGACTTACTCCGCCAAAAGCCGCACCTACAATGCTTGAAAGAACTGGAAAGTTTCCGGTTTTTATTGTCTGATCAAAAGGACCTTCTATAAAATCCTGATTTCCATTTTCACCCGGATAAACAAAAACTGCGACTTCGCCGTCCTTTACCCTAAGGCTTGAACCATAGCGGATTGCATTTTCTTTTTTAGTTGAATTTACATCCTCTCCAGCCGGCCGCCATTTCCAGATTAAATATTCTTTTTCATCACAGCGGATTACATCCAGCAAGCCGCCTTCGTTATGTTTTTCTTTATTACCAAAAAGTCCCATTTGATAATTCTCCTATTATTTTTACAAATCAATGTCTAAGTACGTGCTGCCGTACGTGCTGCCTAACTTACCATAATCTCCATTCGAATCTGGCAACTCAATATCCTCAGAAATTGAAACTTTAAGGTTTAATATTTTTTCCTTATTAAGAGTTTCAATTAAATTTAGATAATCTTCTCCATTATAATTAGCACCATAACTGTTTTCCATCATAATTGAGATTTTTTTTGTTTTATTTTCTTCGGTAGGAAGCGTTTCGTCAAAGTTGTAGAATTTATCATTTCCTAAATTATACCTTAAATAATATTGTGTATTACAAATTCTATATGAACCAGATTTTAGGCCATTATTAGAAATTACTGCTTTACGTTTTTCTTCTAATGCCTTTTTTATAGATTTTTTACACTTTACATCAAATCTTATAGACATACTTGGTACTGATTCTTTATAAGTTAATTCACCTTTTAATTTTTCTGAAAAAGTTTTTCTATATAGTTCTATAACTTCAGCATTAAATTTTATTTCAGCATCACTTATAGGAATCAAATAATCAGAAACGCCATCTAAAATTATAT